>Ga0115568_10000003_pt1 | contig 247840 bp, 222 predicted proteins | sample COGITO_mtgs_1204_FD_87296 | JGI IMG/M metagenome (GOLD analysis project Ga0115568, IMG submission 87296) | Pelagic marine microbial communities from North Sea - COGITO_mtgs_120426 | ecosystem: Environmental > Aquatic > Marine > Epipelagic | place: Germany:Helgoland, sampling site Kabeltonne...
AATTTACTTTTTACTTGGGAACAACAGGGGGAGGTTTGTGGAAAACGACCGACGGAGGTTTAAACTGGAATAACATTAGCGATGGTTATTTCAAATCCCCCTCCATCGGTTCTATCGATGTGTTTCAAAAAGATCCTTCCGTTTTATTTGTCGGGACTGGTTCAGATGGAATTCGCTCTAATGTAATAGTGGGTAAGGGAGTCTATAAATCAAAAGATGCCGGCTCCAGTTGGGAGTTTGTAGGACTTGAAAATACAGGTCAAATTGGTGCGGTAAAAATTCATCCAGAAAATCCCGATACAGTTTATGTAGCGGCCATCGGACAGGCGTTTCAGCCCAACAGTGAACGAGGGCTCTACAAAACCACAGATGGAGGAAAAACCTGGGAGAATGTTCTTTTTATTTCGGACAAAATTGGAATTGTGGACTTTGAATTTTCTCCTGAAAATCCAGACATCCTCTATGCGGCTTCTTGGGAAGTAGATCGCAAGCCTTGGACCATTATAAGTGGTTCCAAAGCGGGGGGAATATACAAGTCTGTGGATGCGGGTAAAAGTTGGATGAAGTTATCTGAAGGACTTCCCACGGGGAATATTGGAAAAATTGATTTAGCGGTAACTCCCGCAGATCCCAACCGACTCTACGCGCTGATTGAAGCAGACCAAGGTCAAGGCGGCGTATATGTGTCTTATGATAATGGAGGGCAATTTAAAGCGATGAGCCATAGAAAGGAACTGGTGAACCGACCCTTTTATTATTGTAATATTTACGCTCATCCAAACAACGCAGATGTTGTGTATTCCAGCGCCAATCGATTTATGGCTTCACAAGACGCAGGTAAAACCTGGGAAATCAAAAGCACCCCACACGGTGACAACCACGACCTCTGGATCAACCCTAAAAACGAAAATATTTGGATCCAATCCAATGATGGAGGAGGAAACATCACGTTCAATTCGGGAGCTAGCTGGACCACTCAATTCAACCAACCTACTGCTGAGATTTACCAAGTAGAAGTGGACAACCAATATCCCTATTGGCTATACGGTGGGCAGCAGGACAACTACAGTACCGTTTCTGTTCCTAGTCAGCCTCCCTTTCCCATTCAAGCTGGACCCAATGCTTGGATTCTTTCAACGGGAGGGTGTGAAACAGGTCCCGCAGTACCGCATCCAACCAATCCCGACATCGTGTATTCCAATTGTAAAGGGAGGTTTAGTGTGTACAATAAAAAAACAGGGCAAGAAAAACAATATTATGTTGGGGCACAAAATATGTACGGCCACAATCCCAAGGATTTAAAATATCGATTTCAAAGAGTATCGCCCATACATATTTCTCCACATGATGAAAACGTGATTTACCACGGGTCTCAATTTCTTCATAAAACCACAGACGGGGGGGTAAATTGGAAACAGATTTCTCCTGATTTAACTGAATTCGACCCTTCAAAGCAAGTCATTTCAGGAGCTCCCATTACTCGAGACATTACAGGAGAAGAATTTTATAGCACGATTTACTCCATCAGAGAATCCCGATTAAAAGAAGGGCAGATTTGGGTAGGGTCCAATGATGGCTTGGTTCATATGACAGAGGATGGGGGAACAAGTTGGAAAAATGTGACACCCAAAAATGTTCTAGGAGGCGGTCGGGTGGATTCTGTAGAGCCTTCAAAACACGACCCAAACACAGCTTATGTCACCATTTTGCGCTATCAATTAGGGGATTGGGCGTCTCACATTTATCGGACAAAAGATAAAGGAGAGACTTGGAAGCTGATTGTCAACGGAATCCCTAACAATTACCCCGTTCGAGTAGTACGCGAAGATCCCATTCGAGAAGGCTTGCTCTTTGCAGGAACTGAATTTGGAATGTACCTCTCAAAAGATGCAGGTGATTCTTGGACTGAGTTTCAAAAAAACTTACCCATCACTCCGATTACGGATCTCAAAATTCACCGGAACGATCTTGTACTTTCTACCATGGGAAGGTCTTTTTGGATTTTGGATGACATTCAATTTTTGAGAACGGATGTAAACCCGGCTCAGCCTACATTAATCATACCTAACGAAACCGTCCGATTCCGTTACAGACTTCCACGATCTAAAGTTAATGAATACCTAACACCTGGCGTTTTTATTACATATTATTTGAACAAAAAAGAGCATGAGAACGTTTCTATTTCCATTTTTGATGAAGAAGGAAAAATGATCAATTCCTATACAAATGATTCAGAAGCAGAAGAAGACACCAATGAATACAATATGCAACTAAGTGAGTTTACGGTAATTAAAACTTCAAACGTTACACGCAATAAAGGGTACAATCGCTTTCGGTGGGATTTGCGACATCAAGGAATTGTAGGGAGCGAAAACGGAAAAAACCTTCGTGGACCTTTGGTGAAACCTGGAAAATATAAAGTTCAGCTTGCAGTGGACCAGCGTCCCATCTTAACAGAAGAGTTTGTTGTTGTAAAAGATCCCAATGCAGACACCCCCGATGCTGCCTTAGAACAACTTGAAGAGTTTCAGCTAAAACTTGTCGATAAAATAAAAGAAGCCAATCAATTGGCAGAAGAAATCAACCTTTCAATCTCTAAGAAAAAATCCAAAAAGCGTAAATCAGCTTCCCTAGAACGTACTCTTGGCCAATTGGAAACAAAAGAGGGAACGTATAGACAGCCTATGTTGATTGATCAATTGAGATATCTGTACGGAATGACGACAAGAGCAGATCAGGCATTGGGTCAAGATGCCTTTGACCGTTTTGCAGAATTAACTGCGCAATTCGATGAAATCAAAAAGCAATTGTAAAGGCGTTTTAAATTCCAACTAAGTACTGGAATTTTAAAAAATATTGGGTTTGGTCAACGCGAAAAAGAGAATACAAATCATCATTGAATTCATTAAGTGAATTCTGATTTCCACCGATGTAAAATACGGTAGAAGGGTTGGGGTTCCATTGGATAAGCGGTTGAATAAAAAAACGTTCAGAAAAAGTATTGTATTCTGAAATAAGACGGATACTGAAAAAATTGTTGAATTGATAACGAGCTGAAAAACGGGTGATAGCACCTTCGAAGTAGTTGGTTTGAGTTTGAATATTTTTTAATCGGGCATAGCGGATGGAAGGGGAGAGTTTTAATTTATTGCTCAACTGAAAGCCCGGCATAAAAAACAGTGTCAATTCACTCCCAATCTCAGGTTGCGGTTCATTATACGCTAAATCTTTTCCAAAGGTCATTCTATAGTTAAACGATAAAGACTCTGAGGGATTGCTATCAATTTGCAGCTCACTTTTACCTACATTCCGATAATTTCTTCCCAAGAAATTTTTAAAGATGTCCCAATCGTAAGTATAATTGATAGAGGTATTGAAGAACGTATTCAGGCTGAGGATGCCATCTACACTTAACGCTTTGAGATAATCCTGGTAGGTAATGTTGACATCTGCTTTAGTTCCCAGACTAAAAAATTGCAGTCCTTCTTTGTTTGGAAAGTTTTGATAGACGTGATAGAGTGTAGCCCATCGGCGGTTGTTTTTTACAACAAATCCTACATCGGCTTGATAGTTTGGAGAAATGTCCCGCAGGCTTAAATAAGACTTCCAGTTTCGTGTATTTCTATAGAGTTGCAAAAAAAGCGCACTCCCTTTAAAACGTTCGCCATCTAGGGAAACGCTGCGATCAAAAATCCGATCTTCGCTATCAATCCAGTTTGCGGTAGGCTCTTTATTACTATTTAAAAAGAATTCATAGGTTAAACGCCAATTTTTAGAAAATAAAAACCATCCGTCGGTTCCGAATACATTTCCAAAACCACCCCCGTTAAAATAGCGATTGGTAGAGAGAAGCCCCAAACGTGCATTTTTATTCAAAAAGCGCTGGTATCGGAATACATTTACAAAGGATTGTCCTCCAGAACCCAAATAGGAGCGGTCTTCCCCCGCAATCTGATAGACGGAGTTTTGATCTAAAGCGGTAAGAAAATAAATGCGGTCTTTTCTCCCTTGACTGATTAATTTTGTTGAGATCAGTGGGTTGTTGATGGATCGGGAGTAGAACGCACCACTAGTGTACTGAACAATGTCTGTCCCTCGATTAAAATAGGGTCTGCGTTCAGGATATTCCAATGCCACTGAAGAGTTGATATCAATTTGAGTCACATCGGCTTCAACCTGAGAAAAGTCTGGATTCAAGGTCACTTCCATAGTGATGTTTTTGTTGAGATCAAGGTTTAAACCCAGTCCTGCATTGGGTTTTAACTTGTCGTACTCAAGGGATCCCTGAATGGTACTTTTTTGTCCCGAAAGCCCTCCAGCTACATAGGGGAGGAGTTCTACCCTTTTTTCGATAGTGATGTCTTTTAAAACCAATTGATCTGTGGTTTGACACACCTGACACGGGTCTGTACGGTCAAAGGGTTGACTTCTGATATCGATCGGAATACCTTCCCTAAAGGCTTGTCTAGTGATATTAAAATTCCAAATTTGATTGGTACCGTTTGGAAAAGGAAGGGAGGAAAAAGGGATTTTAAATTCTACCTGGTAGCCGTCTGCAACGATATTACCTTGGGTTTCATAATCTACATTAAAACTACTATCGTAACGATCATCGTCGGTTAGGGCATTGATAGCTCTTGCATCCAATTGACTTCCGAAGGCATTGGCGAGCAATAAATAATTATTTCTCCCGTCGGCATAGGTGTCAAAGCGCAGCAAGACAAAGTCATCTCCAATCAATCCAAAATCGTCCCTCGATCGAACAGAGGCTCGAATGTCTTTGGGGTTTGCGAAAGCATGTATTGCGATATAGAGATGCGTGTTGGTATAGGAAACATAGGCTATCGTCTTTTCTTTAGGATTGATGTTGTTTCCCGGATCTACTTCAAAATCCAAAAGAATTTTTTCTGCGAACTCCCATTCACCAGCTTGAATCACACCGTCAAGGGTCGGGATCGCATTCTGTATTTTTGGAGGCGTATAGATGTCTTGACTAAAGGATAAAAGCGCAAAGGGCAAAAAAAGAAGAGTATAGAAATAGTGCTTCACTAGTTTTAATCTAAAAGAATTCCTCGAGGCTCTGCCACGACTATCCATTGAAAATGTAATACCCACTTCATGTGGAATCGCAAGTAAAGAATTTTATAATATTCTTTAATTAATTCGCAATTTATTGATTTAATCTGATTCATTTTAGAGGAAACACATAAAGCCTCTTGATTTTTAAATTCTTATTTTTAAACAAGCTATTTAAATATACAATAGATATGTCAGAAAATCCCTGGTATCGAGCTAAAGACGAAGCTCAGCTGATGACTCCCGGCTTATTGGTTTACCCAGATCGTATAAAACACAATATTGAATCCATGATTCGAATTGCTGGCGATGTAAATCGATTGATTCCCCATGTGAAAACGTATAAAATGCAAGCGATTGTCAAAATGCAAATGCGCTATGGGATTCAAGAATTTAAATGTGCTACGCTGGGGGAATTACAAATGTTGATAGCTTGTGGTGTAAAACATATTTTACTTGCGATTCAGCCCACCAAAGAAAAAGTAACTCGAATTTTAAAAGCTCAAGAAGAACACCCCGAGATTCGATTTTCGACCTTAGTGGACAATTCAGATTCATTGACCCTGTTCTCTGACCTAGCAAAGGCTCACAAACAGCAAATGAATCTTTGGCTTGACATCAATAACGGCATGAACCGAACAGGGATTGTTCCCGAAAGGGCCAAGACACTTTACAAGCAATTATTTCACGATCCAAATCTCAACGCGATGGGTTTGCATATCTATGATGGTCATATCCGTCCATTAGAACTTAAAGAGTGCGTAGATCATTGTAATTCCGATTTCCAAGCGGTTGAACAGTTGATCAGAGAAATTAAAGAGGAGGGAGGGGTGGTACCAGAATTCATTACTGGAGGGTCGCCCAGTTTTTATCCCCATTCCTTGAGACTAAACAATCGGCTGAGTCCCGGGACTACGCTTTTATGGGATTTGGGATATCAAAAAATATGGAATGAATCTCCATTTTTACATGCCGCCGTATTGGTCACAAGGCTGATCAGCAAACCCAATACAAACATTTATTGTTTTGACTTGGGTCACAAAGCAGTGGCTTCAGAAATGCCTTTGCCGCGGGTGGAAATTTTTGGATTGGAAGGAGCCGTTCACAAAGGGCAAAGTGAAGAGCATCTAATGGTAGAATACCACAAGCCCAACGATTTTAAAGTTGGCGATCTATTTTACGCGATTCCCTATCATATTTGTCCTACCGTAGCAAAATACAGTAAGGCCTATTCTGTCAAAGAGGGGGAAGTTGGACCCTTTTGGGAAATCGAAGCTCGGGATTACCAAGTTTAGGGGGGATACATTCAATTTGAACTCCTTTTTTTCAGGGATTTATTTTCCGAATAAGTCAAATTGGTGGGTGTATTTTACGGTAATACTTTGATTGTTTAACTGATCCATAAAATCGTTGTCCTTCACGATATTGATAACAACAAAAAGCCCTGTATTGGCATTATTCAACCATCCAAAACGAGCATTTACAGAAGCAATTCGACTCACATTATTGTACTGGACCAAGCTTTGTAAAAACATGCGGGGAGTAAAAGAATACGCCAGGCGGCCTCCAGTAATCACCACATCGGTAGTCCCGTTGGGAAGGTTTAATCGGTTGTAATTTAAATTGGCTTCGGCATTAAATTTGTCTCCCAAACGGAAGCTCGTTGTGTTATTGCTCGATATCCGATTTCCTCCAAAATAGCCTCCAATTATTGTCCGTGTTCTATAAGCGACTTTGTTATTAGGATTGGTAAACAGTACGAATTGAAATTCCTGATGATCGTAAACACCCGGATCCACGGTCACTTGAGAAATAGGAAAGGCTTCCAGTACCGTTTCTTTTGTAAAATTGATTCCCGTATGAACTTCAAAGCCACTTTCCCAAACCCAGTGGTTATCGACATGTAAAAAACCAGTTTCTTGTGTATTGTTAAAATTCCAATAGCCTCGGTAGGAAATGTGGGGACGTACCTCTAAAAATTTGCCTGTATTTTTTGGACGCCATTGTTTAAAAATGAGAAACTCAGGCTTTTTAAAAGCAGAACGCAACAAAAATCCTACTTCCGGGTTGAAATTTTCTGCGACTTCAGTGTAGCCTGCCCTTAAGTTCCACCCGTTCCAATTATAGACCGCAAGAATGTTAAAGGCATGATCTTTACTCTCAATTCCTGGGGTACTACTTTTTGAGAGATAACCCGTTACTTGGGCTTTTTTCCCGAGACCCAATCTTCCATCAAGAGCAAAAACACGATTGTAATCATCAGTAAGCCCAATGCCATTTCGATTTACAAAAATGCCTCCCAAAGAAGAACGACTTTTCGCAAAATCGTGATTTACACGTGCCACTGAATAATTGTTTTTGACAAGATCAAGACCTCCTCCTTCACTTTCTATCTCGTCAGTAAACATACTCAGCAGTCCCACATTGGTTTGGCCTATTTTTCCTGAAACCCGCGAGCCACCAATGATGGGGACTAAAGAACCGCCCTCCCCAATTCCAATTCTTCTGCTAAAAAACAAATCGACTTCTCCAGGACTTCCCACACTAAATTGACCCGCATTTTCTAAAAAGAAAGGTCGTTTTTCAGGGAAAAAGAGATTAAAACGATCCAAGTTCACTTGTTGTTCGTCCACTTCTACCTGTGCAAAATCAGTGTTATAAGTTAAATCTAAAGTCAACCCAGGAGTAAGGCTGTATTTGATGTCACCACCAAAATCAGCTGTTGAACTAGTATTTTTTTGTGGGGTATTGTCTCGGATTACTTGTGTCAGTCCATAAGGGATGATTTTCAAGTTTTTTGGAGATTTTAAATCAATTCCGGTCATTTTTCCAGCTAGAGACAAGCGCTTGATGTCAAATCCCAAGGGTAAATTGGCCCAATAGGCAGTCTCACTTCGCTTGCTGATGTTTCGTTGAAAGTTGATGCCCCAGATTTTATCCGAACCACTGTTAAAGCGGATGGATCTTAGTGGAATAGCAAACTCTGCGCTCCAGCCATAAGCTCCTGTCTCTGTGCGAACTTCCCAAGAGGCATCCCAGTTGATGTTAGTTCCCCCTACGACACCACCTTGCTGCCGATTGGCACTAAAATTTCCTTCTCCTTCATTATCGATTTGTGCGTCATATTCCATGCCGTTGGAATTGGTACCGAATAAAAATCCATTTTGTTGATCGTTATAGGTGTCCAGAATGAACAGAAAACTATCCTCATCATTTAAATCTGCGTCTCGGCGGGAATCTGAGATCACAATTTTATCTGGGGCCGAGTCATAACAGACTACTGCGATATACAGAGTCTTGTTTGTGTACGCTACGCGTATCGCCGTTTCTTCTGATGCAGGAGCGTTGTAATTGGGTTTGATTTGTTTTAAGTCTGTAATAGCTGGGACTTGTTCCCAAATGGCTTCACCCAATATATTTCCGTCTACCGTAGGTTCCGTATCTAAAAAAGTAATTGGGAAATTTAGATTCTGATTGGGGTTGTTCTTTTGTGCCAAAATAAAGGTACAACACAGCACACTCAGGGCCAGGAGAAAGTTTTTCAAATCCAATTTGTTTTAGTTTTTTTCATCAGAAAAGTACAAATAAAATTTTAAGCCGTAAGGTCTTTTAAAAAGGAGACATGACTTATCTTTAAGAATCAAAAAAACGATAGAAAATTATGAAGTATTTACATTGGACTTTTTGCCTGTTTTTACTGAGCTTGAGTGTACATTCACAGCGAGTTTTTGAGGAGCAGGCTAGGGAAGTGGGAATTGAAAGTTTAACGCGCTTTAAAACTTTTTTGGCCCTCGCTAACGACGCCTCGAAGGGAGATGAAATTCAAGACAACATCAGTTGGGTAAAAGAACAACTTCAGGATCAGGGATTTGAAATCAAACTTTTAGAAACCTCTTCATTGCCCTTAATGATTGCCAATTTGAGTATAAAAGAAAAATTACCCACTATCGCATTGTATATGCATCTGGATGGACAGGCGGTAGATCGCTCGAAATGGAATCAAGACGACCCCTATCAGGCTGTAATTAAACAAGAAACAGCGTCGGGTTTCGAAACTCTTTCTTGGGAGGCTTTGAAGGGAGAAAATATTGATGAGTTCCGCATTTTTTCGCGTTCCAGTTCGGATGACAAAGGGCCTTTTGCCATGTTGTTAACGGCTTTGGATATTTTAAAAAGTAAAAAGAAACGTCCTGCATTTAATCTGAAATTGATTTTGGATTTCGAAGAAGAACAAAGTTCGCCAGGACTTCCAGAATCGGTTAAAACACATAAAGAGGATCTACTAGCAGATCTATTACTCATTTTTGATGGTCCAATGCATGTTTCTAAACAACCTACCCTTGTTTTTGGAAACCGGGGGATCGCTACTTTAACCCTAACGACCTACGGACCGATTACTGCACAACACAGCGGTCACTATGGCAATTACGTTCCTAATCCTGCTTTGGCACTCACTAAAATTTTAGCCTCCATGAAGGACGATCAGGGGCGGGTTTTGATTCCTGATTTTTACAAAGGAATTGAGATTGATCTAGCAACCAAAAAAGTTTTAGAAGCCGTTCCCTCTGAAGATGCCTCCATTATGGCAAGAACCCAAATTGCAACCACAGATCAAGTAGGTACTAATTATCAAGAATCTATTCAGTACCCTTCTTTGAATATTCGTGGAATGCGAAGCGGTTGGGTTGGAAAAGAAGCCCGAACTATAGTTCCCGCTACCGCCACTGCCGAAATGGACATCCGCCTAGTAGTAGAAAGTGATCCTGAAGCCTTACTTGCTGGAGTTAAGACGCATATTGAAAGTTTAGGTTTTGCCCTATTAGACCATGTCCCTTCTAAAGAGGAAAGGCTGAGTAATTCGAAACTAGTTACACTGACTTCAAAGATTGCCTATCCTGCATTTCGAACGGATACTCAAGCCAAAGAAGGAAAATGGCTAACAAAGATTTTAAAAGAGTACTACGGGACAAGCCCTGTAATAATAAGAACAAGTGGTGGATCAGTTCCCATTTCACCCTTTGTTTCAGAGTTGGGGGTTCCAGCTATAGGGGTGCCAACAGTGAATTTGGATAACAACCAACACAGTCCCAATGAAAACTTAAGAATTGGAAACTACTTGATGGGAATTGAGACCTATCTCGCTATTTTAACAACAAAGTTTTAGTTAGAATAATTTGGATTAAAGAATTGGCATAAAAACAAGAAATAGTATATTTGCTCTCGTTTTTAAACGCTTGCTTGACATACGTTAGGCAGGGCTCATCTGGATTTACGGATTCCGATTTCGAATCGGAATGATCACGGTTCAGAAGAGTGCACAAAAATAAAGGTCGCGTAGCTCAGCTGGATAGAGCATCTGCCTTCTAAGCAGACGGTCATAGGTTCGAATCCTATCGCGATCACTACTTAAAACTGCAAGCTTTAACGTATAAGGTACTTGTGGTTTTTTTTATTTCTAGTCAACTTTTTTTCTCTTTTGGAAGAGTTTTTCCCATCTTCAGCCTTCGCGGACTTCAAGGTCTTTTTGTAATGACTCTGTTTGTTCTATTTTATCACTTTTTATTCGATAGTTCGGACTTTATTGAACTAGTTTATGGGAATTGTATCGGGTTCTACTAAAGTTAAATAGTTAATAATAATTTCCTGTTATTTTTGAATTATTAAATAGTCTAAATTCCTATATTCGATAAAAATTGTTCTATGAAAATTGGTGTCCCTAAAGAGATCAAACCTCAAGAAGCTCGCGTAGGTGTTACCCCTGCGGGTGCTTTAACACTCATACGCGCGGGTCACGAAGTCCATGTTCAAAAAAGTGCAGGGCTATTGAGTGGCTTTTCAGACGATGCCTATTTGGAGGTGGGCTGTACAATGGAACCCGATATCGAATCGGTTTATAAATTTGCGGAAATGATCATTAAGGTCAAAGAGCCTATTGAATCAGAATACCCCTTAATCCAACCTGATCAATTGCTGTTTACCTATTTCCATTTTGCATCTAGTAGAAAGCTCACAGACGCAATGGTAGCGTCTAATGCGGTCTGTTTGGCTTACGAAACAGTGGAAGATCATGGAAGACTTCCTCTTTTAATTCCCATGTCCGAGGTGGCCGGTAGAATGGCAACTCAAGAAGGTGCTAAGTACCTCGAAAAACCCTTTGGAGGGTTTGGAATTCTTTTAGGAGGTGTAACAGGGGTAAAACCTGCTAATGTAATGGTCATTGGTGGTGGAGTAGCAGGAACTGAAGCTGCTCTGATGGCAGCAGGCCTGGGGGCTAACGTAACTATTTTTGATACTAACCTGGAGCGCCTACGTTATCTAGAAAGTACCATGCCAGCAAACGTAACGCCTGTTTTTTCAAATTCTTACACGTTGGAAAAAGAGATTCAAAGATCCCACCTAATCATCGGGACGGTACTAATTCCAGGATCAAAAGCACCAAAATTAGTACGTAAAGAAATGCTGTCTAAAATGATGCCCGGTACCGTACTGGTTGATGTAGCTATTGATCAAGGAGGGTGTTTTGAAACAAGTGAACCCACCACACATGATAATCCTATTGTAATCAAAGAAGGAATAATTCACTATGCGGTAACCAATATGCCCGGAGCCGTTCCCAATACCTCTACGACAGCGCTGACCAACGCCACATTAAATTATGCTTTACAACTGGCAAATAAAGGTTGGAAACAAGCCTGCCTTGAAAACCCTGTCTTGGCAAAAGGGTTAAACATCATTAATGGGAAAGTGGTGTACAAAGAAGTTGCAGAGGCATTTGATTTGGAGTATATTGGGCTCAAAACTATAGTTTAAATTCATGAAATTCTCCCCTTTTGGAATTAATTTATACACTTTTTTAAAACTACCCTCAGCGTGGTGGTGTGGCGTTCGCCTAGTCACAATAACTCCTATGGTTTGTGAAGTCAAGGTGCGCTTGAAGTGGTTCAATCAAAACCCCTTTAAATCGATGTTTTGGGCAGTACAAGGAATGGCTGCCGAACTTGCTACCGCTATCTTGATTATGCAAAGGGCTAAATCCTCTCAAAGCAAGATTTCCATGCTAGTCATCAACAACAAAGCTAATTTTACAAAAAAGGCAAAAGGGAAGTTATTGTTTTCCTGTCGGCCAGGAGATCGTATTGAGAAAACATTTGCGGCTTTAATAAAAACAAAAGAACCCCAAACTCTGTGGTTACAAGCCAAAGGAACAGATGAACAGGGCGATGTTGTCTCTACGTTTGATTTTGAATGGACCCTATTATTAAAATAATTTTTTATGAAATTAGCACTAATTAATTAGGTCAATTCAATGTATGGAATGATTTATTTTTTTGTGCAAATTTCATCTGACTTTTAACAACAACAAAAAATTAAACAGATGAAACCCACATTTATAAATGACCTTAGTCTTCCCGCTGTTGCAGCGCCTATGTTTTTAATTTCAGGCCCTCAGTTGGTTATAGAATGTTGTAAAAACGGTATTGTAGGAACGTTTCCTGCATTGAATCAAAGAACCACAGAAGGTTTTGAGGAATGGGTTATTGAAATCAAAGAGGCTTTGGCAGCATTCGAAAAAGAAACGGGTAAAAAAGCAGCACCTTTTGGAGTAAATCTCATTGTTCACCCAACCAATCTCCGGGTGATGCCCGATTTAGAAATTTGTGTAAAACACCAAGTGCCATTAATTATTACCTCTTTAGGTGCTGTATCGGATTTAGTAGATGCGGTACACAGTTACGGTGGTTTAGTTTTTCACGACATCATCAAAAGACGTCACGCCGAAAAAGCATCAGAGGCAGGTGTTGATGGATTGATTTTAGTTGCCGCAGGCGCTGGGGGGCATGGAGGCACCTTGAATCCGATGGCTTTAGTAAACGAAATTAAAACCTTTTTCCATAAAACCATTTTACTCTCAGGCTGTATCAGTACGGGGAATGATATCGCTTCCTCGCTTCAAATGGGAGCCGATCTGGCCTATATGGGGACCCGTTTTATCAATGTCACAGAAAGCATGGCGGATAAGGCCTACCAAGAAATGATACTTTCTAGTAAAGCCGAGGATATCGTCTATACTGCTGCAGTTTCTGGAGTACATGCTAGCTTTTTAAGACCTAGTTTGGAGTCTATGGGAATTACAGAAGCCCTTTGGAAACAGAGCAAAAAAGTAGATTTTGGAAGTGAATTGGATGCGGCTCAGGCAGAAGCTAAGGCTTGGAAAACCATTTGGTCTGCAGGGCAGGGGGTAACTTCCATCAGTGATATTAAATCCGTAGCAGAACTTACCGAACAACTTAAAAAAGAATTTCAAACGGCTTTAGAGACGCAGCAACAGCACTATAAAAAGTATTTTTAGTTTAGACGACCTTTACCTTGAATTTTGTGATTTGAGCAAAATCCTTATTGTTTTTGATTTGCTCAACTTCTAAATCGTAATCATTTTGTAAACCCAACCAAAATTGAGCTGAATTACCAAAATACTTGCTCAGTCGTAATGCGGTATCCGCAGTTACTTTTCGCTTTCCTTTAATTATTTGTGAGACACGAGTTTGTGGAATATTTAAATCTTTCGACAAACGATAAGCAGAGATTCCTAAGGGTTTGAGAAACTCCTCTAATAAAACCTCTCCCGGGTGAATGTTGTTAAGCCTTTTCATATTCAATGATAATCAACGATTTCAACTTGAGTGGCATTACCACGATTCCACTCAAAAATAATCCTCCACTGCTTGTTAATTCGAATGCTATAATAACCTTTAAGGTTTCCCAATAACTTTTCTAATTGATTTGATGGAGGTATCCTCAAATCTTTTAGATCAACAGCATTGTGTAAAATTCTTAATTTCCTACGTCCAATTTTCTGAACATCCCAGGGGATCTTTTTTACGAAGAACCCTTTCCATAGCTGTTCAGTTTGTTTGGAGCCGAATGTAAGAATTATAATAACGAAATACGTTACTAACGTCAAAGATAAGCAAATTTTTTTTTAGAAATAAAAATTACTTTAGTTTGAAGCGGTCAAACAAGTCATCAAAAGTTCCGAATTGAGTTTGGAGCATAAAAAAGTTTTAAGATTAGCGCGTCAACCGATATATCAAAAGTGCACTGCGTTGAATTAAGGCATTCATGGTCTTTAGATTAACGGTTTCTTGCGGCGTATGCGCACCCGATCCCATGGTTCCCAGTCCGTCTATTCCGTCTGTATAGTCCGCTACAAAAGAAATATCTGCGGCACCGCGTTTTAGAGGATCATAAGGCGCTACGCCCCCTTGTCCCATGTCTTTACTCACCTGATCTAATTTCGCAAGTACAGCAAGGTTTCCTCCCGTAGGGCCCATCGCAGGATAGCTGTCTGTAAAACGTATACTGGCAGAAGTCTGAGGAAGATTTTTTGCCACAATTTCCCGCATTTTAGCACGGGTAGTTTCCTTTTGCTCTTCGGAGATAAAGCGAAGTCCTCCGTTGACTACTGCTTTTTGGGCTACGACATTGGTTTTTCCAAAGACGGTTCCGCTACTGGTTTGTTTGTCGTAGTCCACAAAGGTTCCGCCAAGTAATGTTCCGGGATTGAAGGTGAGGTACTCTTCTCCACGTACTTCTTCGTAAAAGGCATTGAGTATTCGGCTCATTTCAAAAATGGCTCCTGCACCCACACGCTCATTAAAGATTCCCGAGGAGTGTGCTCGTTTCCCTTGGGTTTCTACACGCCACCCTGAAGCTCCGCGCCGGGCGATCGTAGCATGGTCAAAACCTGAGGCATTTTCATAGCCTAAGGCAATATCTGCCTCTTTCCCCGCTTCAATTAAATCTTTCCTGGAAATTGACAGGGGTTTACCTGTACTTTCCTCATCTCCAGTAAAGGCTACGGTGATGGAAGTATTTTTCAGTAGATTTAAATCGTATAAGGCTTTTAGAGCATAAAGCACGACTACATTGCCCCCTTTCATATCGTTGGCTCCTGGGCCATAGGCGATGCTATCTCTACGTTCAAACCTTTGGAAGGGGCTGTTCTCTTCAAAAACGGTATCCAAATGCCCAATCAAAAGGAGCTTCTTTCCTTTTTTACCTGTAATAGAAGCAAACAGATGTCCCGCTCGATTCATCTCTTCGGGCATGTCAATCCAACGCGTCTCAAAGCCAATTGAATCAAAAGCGTCACTAAAGACAGAACCGACTTCACGAACTCCCTCTAGATTTAAGGACCCACTATTGATATTGACCACTTTTTCTAAAAAGGTAATACTCTCCTCGTCATAACTTTGGACTTTGTCGATGATTTTGCGTTCGATTTTACTCAGTTTTTGACTTTGTAACGGGATGCTTAGCGAGCCAATAAGGAGCAGCGATAAAACAGTTTTATTCATTTTAAAAGTTTTTTGTAAGAGACTTAACAATTTTATTTTCGGCTAAAAATTCTTGGGCAATGACCTTCATAGTAGTGTAAAGAGGAATCGCAATGATCATTCCCACAGGTCCTAACAAGGTCCCCGAAGCAAGAATGACAATGAAAATTTCTAACGGATGGGATTTGACACTATTTGAAAAGATAAAAGGCTGACTAAAGAAATTATCGACCAACTGTCCAACAAAAAATCCGATCATGACGTAGATTGTTTTAGGAAGGATAACCGTACTAAAATCTGCACCGATAAAACTACTCATGGTCAGTAGCAGCATTAGTACCGCTCCGATGATAGGGCCCAGATAGGGTATTAAATTTAAGAGCGCACATAAAAAAGCAATGATAAAGGCATTTTCTACTGCAAACACACTCAAGACCACACTGTTGATCACTAAAAGGATACTTATTTGTAAAAGTAAACCTAAGAAATAGCGGGAGAGTAGTCCTTTGGTTTTGTCTATGGATTTTTCAACTCGATCGTTTACATTATCATTGACTAATACCAAAATTATTCGTTCCTGTAAGTGACTGTCCTTTAAGAAGAAAAACAGTATAAATACCACAGAAAAAAGACCGATAGTAAAACCTCCGAGTAATTCTAAAGTTTCATTCAAGAGTTGGGGAAGTAAACCAAAATTGACATTTTGGAACAGATTATCCACAGAAAATTGTTGTTGCCAAAAGCTGTTGTCCAATTGAAAATAAGCACTAATTTCTTCCACTAAAGTTTGAATATTCGCTTTTAATAGATCTACGTCTAACAAAGAAAGATTTTCACCTTGTTGAACCAAAAGGGGAACAAAGAGTGAAAAAAGACTGATTAGAATTCCCAACAACAAAACAATACTGATGCTGGTAGCCATAACGGCACGCATTTTAAGGCGTTTCATCAAAAAATGATTGATGGGTCGTCCAATGAGACTAACGACGCCTGCAATTAGCATATAAATTAAGAGGGTTTTGAGTTGGTACAGTAACCAAACCAATACACACAAACCTAAGAGTTGTAGTACCGCCCAAAAGATTCCTTTCGTGATTTCTTTCGCATTCATAGGCTAAAGATAGAAAACATCTTGGATTAATAAAGGACTCGATCTCCTTTGAATATTGAAATATTAAAAGAGGAGTACAAATTAATTACAGGGTCTAAACGCTAAGGTTTATGTTGCTTTAAATAAAGACTGTGACATCCCAAAAGCCCAGCTGTTTCTGTTCGAAAACGTTGTGTACCTAAACTAACAGGGGTCAGTCCAGCTTTTGTTGCAGCTTGAATTTCCCCACTACTAAAATCTCCTTCCGGACCAATCCAAAGACTGATTTCATTTGAATCAAGTGCGTATTCGGACACCGTTTTTTTGGGAGTAGGGGCACAATGGGAAATAAGTGCCGGACACTGAAGCGCTTCCAATTGTTCTTGAAATGAGGTTAACGGAAGAATTTCAGGAAGAAAAAATTGTTGGGACTGTTTTAGTGCTGCTACTGCAATTTTTTTAAACCGTTCGACCTTAACGACTTTTCGTTCAGAATGATGACATAGGAGTGGAGTAATGGTGGAAATACCCAGCTCTGTCAATTTTTCTACCATCCATTCCATTCGATCATTGCTTTTGGTTGGCGCAATGACCAGGTGGATACGTTTTTTTGGTGGAATGTGTTGTTTTGCCTCAATTTTTTCTGCACAGACCTTTTGAGGGGAAACGAGGCTAAGTTTTCCAGTCCATTGAAGTCCTTTTCCATCTGTAAGGGTGATTTCGGTTCCGACTTCTTTTCGCAACACTTTTGTTAGGTGTTTACTCTCGGCTCGGTCAAAGGTAAACTCTTGAGTTGCTGCTGTAATTTGCGTATCGTAGAATAAAAGCATAGTTACATTTTTAAACGGGCTTGAGCGCTGTTCGACAAATTACCCGATTGTTTATCTTGTAATTTGTGATACGCAGCAATACCGATCATAGCGGCATTATCAGTAGTATAGGATAGGGGAGGATGGAAAACCTCCCAGTCCTTCTTTTTCGCTTTGAGGTACAACTGTTTTCTAAGTTCAGAGTTGGCGGCAACACCCCCACCGATTACAATTTGTTTGAGATTGTAATTTAGAGCTGCTTTTTCAATCTTGATTAAAATGATTTGAACTAAGGTGTATTGTAAACTTGCGCACAAATTGTTGAGATGTACTTTTATAAAGTCGGGTTCTTTTTGCTCTTGTTTGTGAATGAAATTGGTAAACGCAGTTTTAACTCCACTGTAACTCAAGTCATATCCGTTTACATTCGGGATTGGAAATTCAAAGCGATGAGGATTTCCTTTCTGTGCAAGGCGATCTATTTCTGGCCCTGCAGGATAGGAAAGTCCCATGCGCTTTCCACATTTGTCAAAAGCCTCTCCGATCGCATCGTCCAAAGTAGTTCCTAAGAGTTCCATATCAAAATGTTCTTTTACCCAAAGCAATTGCGTATGTCCTCCCGATACGGTTACCCCGAGAAAAGGAAATTGAGGTGATTTTTGATTTTTTTCTTCGATAAAGTGAACAAGTAAATGGGCTTGCATATGATGAATGGGGATCAAAGGTAGGTCTAAAGAGAGGGCCAAAGACTTCGCAAATGCACTCCCTACTAAAAGCGAACCCAACAGACCAGGACCCTGCGTATAGGCTATGGCGGTTAGCTCTTTTTTATCGATATTTGCTTCTGTTAATGCCTGTGTCACAACAGGGATTATTTTAGATTGATGTGCACGCGATGCGAGTTCAGGAACAATACCCCCATACGCCTTGTGAATCAAATCTTGATTGGCAATGCAATTGGAAAGTACCTTTCGGTCCTGGAGTACTGCAGCAGCAGTATCATCGCATGAGGATTCTATAGCGAGTATAAGATTAGTATTGTGCAACATTGCGCTTTTAAAAACGTTACAAAAATAAACGATTCAATATCAAAAAGAAGTATAAAATAGCATTGATCCTTACAGGAGGTTTTTTACTTCTAGGAATCTTCCTTTTTGGTTTACTTTCTACTTCTTATGTGCAAACCCGAATTGTACAACAACTTACCAAAAATTTTACCCAAACCACACAGCAACAAATTTTATTTGAGGACCTGAGATTGCGCTGGAATGGTAAATTAGAATTCTATAATTTTCACTTAGAAGACCATCACAATGACACCCTTCTATTTGTCAAATCGTTGAGAACATCCTTACTTGATTTTAAGGGTCTTGAGCAAAATAATTTTGACTTAAGCAAGCTGGAAGCGGAAGGGTTTTTTATAAAACTCAAAAAATACCGAGGAGAAGAAACCCATTCTCTAAAAATCCTTTTAGAAAAGTTTAAAAAAGACAGTAGCAAAAAAAGAAATACCCGCTTTAAAATCGATGATTTAGATTTGGAGCGCGTCTCTTTTGTTTATGAGGATGAGAATCAAACAAAAGCACAATCTCTGCGATTCGATTCCTTAGATCTAGATGCAAACGATTTTCTTTTTGAAGAAAACCAGTTGAAATTTCAACTTAAAAATCTAGAAGGGGTGATGCAAACTCCACAGTTAAAACCCTTGCGTACCACAGCTTTGATTCACTATGAACCGGGAAGGCTTCAGCTGACTGAATGGCAATTGGTTTCAAAGGAAAGTAAACTAGTGGGAAGCCTAAAGTTGCTTGGTGCGGAAGGAAGTTTAAGAAATTTTAAATCTACAGGGATGCTTCAAATGAATGTGGTGTCCAGTCACCTTGATTTTGCTACTTTATTCCCAGAAGATTCCAACTTAAAAAATATTCCAGCTTTGGAGGCTTCATTCAAAGCAAAGGGGAAACTTCAAGAGCTCGAGCTTTCTCCTTTAGTGCTGTCCCATCCTCACTTAAACTTTGATGGGAGTTTGTTGGTAAACAAAGTTTTTGACCCCAGCATTTCCGATTTGAAACTGACAATGAAGGCACTTCAAATAGATATGGAGCTATTGAATTCTTTGTCCTTTATTCCAACACCCCTTAAAGAAGAATTGTCTCGGGTGTCCGATTTGAATTTGTCGGGAGTGACTTCCATCAATTTGGATTCCATACAGTTTGATTTGGAGGCAAACAACCCTTGGGGGAAGTTTAAAATCAATGGGGGATTGGGAAAAGGCATTTTGGATCAAAGTGAATCGGGCAAGGGTTTTGCGGTCAATGCTACAATTAAGGATTTATCCCTTTCCCCTTGGATCGCCCAAAATTTAGAGCTTGTTTTTGGAGGAAACGTAAAGGCTCAAGGAGATTTTTCGGATAAGCAGAATCCCCAATTCTCGTGGCAGATTGACAAAGCCTCCCTAGTCTCCAAAAACCTCACTCTAGCGGGTATTGCATCGGAAGGAAAATTAGAGCAACAACAACTTAGAAATACATTGAGTATCAATTCTGTTCCAGTTAAACTTAAGAGTGATCTGTTGTACAATACCCAAACAAGCCCTCCTCAAACTACTTTATTGGTAAACATCAGTCAATGGGATTTAAATGCAGTAGGCTTACAATTAGATACTGGGAAACGAAATTTCAAAGGGGTTATTCTCTCTAATTTTAAAGGGAATCGTTTGGATGAATTGGAAGGAGAAATTAAAATCTCCTCTGCTGCTATTGAAAATGAACTGCAAACTGTGGATTTAAACCCCATTACCATTCGTCAGACCTTACAAGAAAATCAAAACCTGTTACAAATAGAAAATAACGATTGTATTGCTGGGGAAGCTAGAGGTCTGTTTGAAACCTCTAAGTTCAGCGCTTTATTGCAGCATACATTTCATCAAGTCTATCCATTTCTCCCCGATAAAGAAGTAGTTCAAGGTCAATCGGTTACTTTTAAATTAAAAATTTATGAAAAACTTTTAGATGCACTGTATCCGAGCTTTTCCATTTCTGAAAACATTGCACTTAACGGTAAAATTGATTCTGCAGAAGGACGTAGTCAATTTGTATTAGATGCGCCACTATTGCGTTACAAGGATATTCAGTTTCAAAAACTCCATTTTCAAGTTGACACAAAAAACTCGATTTACAATACCTTTTTGAGTGTCGCACAAGTTTCACATCAATACTACAAGGGAAAGGACTTTAATTTGATAAGTACAAAACTGAGGGATACCCTTTTTTTCCGTTCTGAATTTGAGGGTACTTCACGAGCCAAAAGTTCTTTTGAAGTTAATTTTTACCACACCAGAGAATCGAACGGTACTTCCCATTTTGGGGTTAAAAAATCTGTAGTTCCCTTGGGAAGCGACACCTGGACGATTAATCCTGAAAACAGCAACAAACAAAAATTGAGTTATTTCCCTGATAATAAACAAACCCGATTGAGTGCGCTCAAAGCGACTTCTGAAGACCAATCGATTGCTTTATCAGGAATGTATTTAAATTCAGAGGCCTTTAACTTAAATCTTGACGTTGAAGATCTTATTCTCCAAAACATCCTACCTTCTGTCCCCACCTTTACTCTGGCGGGAAAAGGAAATTTAGAATTTACTATAGTTCGCTCTAAGGAAGAAAATAATTTAGGAATCAGTGCGAAAATCGACTCGCTAAACATCAACGGAGAAGATTTGGGCGATTTGGATCTATCCGCAAATGGAAATACGGAACTCAACGCGTATTTTGCGGATCTAGATTTGAGGCAATCGGGTCAACAAAAGATCGGACTCAAGGGGCTTTGGAGAGGGTTAGAGGATCCAAGTTTGAATTTCAATTTAAATTTTAATGACTTGGATCTCGCATTTCTTTCTCCTTTAGGGAAAAAAGCCGTAAACAAAATACGTGGTAAAGTAGGTGGGGAGGTAACGCTTTGGGGGCCATTAAAGGATTTAAAACACGAAGGGACATTAGATTGGACTCGTGGTGGTTTTGGTGTACCGTTTCTCAATTTGGACTATGAAATTGAACCGACACAAGTACGTTTGAGCAACCAAACTTTTAACTTTAAAACAGTGGTACTCAACGATACCGATCAAGGTACCTCGGGGGTACTTAACGGAAATTTTTCTCATACGAATTTTTCAAATTGGGTCACTGATCTAGAAATTAGTTCTGAGCGAATGCTGTTGCTCAATACGGAACAAAAACCAGAATCGTTGTTTTTTGGAGAAGGATTTCTCCAGGGTACAGTTCAGCTTCAAGGTCCTACAAAAGGATTGCAAATTTCTTTGCAAGGGGCCACAGAACAGGGAACTTCTATCAAAATTCCTTGGTCAGAAAATTATGGCCTGTCCGATACTTCTTTTGTGCGTTTTGTCAATAAATACGCCAAAGACGGGAACCGAAAAGAAACCGTACAACAGCAGATTAAAGAGGTCAAGGGATTGGAGTTGGATTTTGAATTGGACGTGAACAACAAGGCCACTGTGGAAATCGTAATCGATCAAGAAACGGGGAGTTTCCTGAGTGGTAGAGGAGCGGGAAATTTGTTTATGGAAGTCAATACCCTTGGAAAGTTTAATATGTGGGGTGATTTTATTACCTACGACGGGATTTACAATTTTAAAAATCTGGGCGTAATCGATAAAAAGTTTGATGTAAAACCAGGAGGAACTATTGTCTGGGAAGGGAATCCACTAGAAGCTCAAATGGATTTGGAAGCGGTCTATGACGTTCCTGGAGGAGCCAATCCTGCGCTCTTGCTGGACAATCCCAATTTTAATAAAAAGATTCCTACGGAAGTACTGATACGACTACAAGGGAATCTTTTAAAACCGGACGACCCCGTTTTTGAAATTGGATTTCCAAACACCAGTGGAACTGTGGCTTCTGAAATAAATTACCGACTGGCAGATCCACAACGAAGTCAACTACAAGCAATTTCTTTGCTGTCTCAGGGGATTTTTATAAACGAAGTGAGTGTCTCCATGCAAGGGATAACCAATAATTTATACCAAAAAGCTTCTGATATTGTCAGTAACTTGATAAGTGAGGAAAATGATAAACTAAAAGTGGGGATCGATTATTTGCAAGGGGATAAAAGTGCGCTCTTGGACATCGCAACAGAGGATCGTTTAGGTTTTACGCTCTCTACCCAAATTAGTGATAAAATTTTATTAAATGGCAAAATTGGAGTTCCAGTGGGCGGCGTAGAACAAACCCTAATTGTAGGAAATGTTCAAATTGATTTTATCTTGAATGAAGAGGGTTCTTTACGCGCCAAAGTGTTTAACAAGGAAAATGAATTTAGATATATTGGAGACGAATTAGGCTACACCCAGGGAGTGGGACTCTCTTATGATGTAGATTTCAACACCTTTAAAGAGTTAATTCAAAAAATAACTTCCCAAAAAACACTCAATTCAGAACTTTTAAACGCAGCGCAACAAAGCGAAGAAAACAACCTGATTAAGTTCGTTAAGAAAACAGATTTATGACACTATTAAGGAATTTTGTAAAATTTCAATGCTTGTTGGTATACTGTGGATTTAATATTTAAATTTGCAGCGAAATCAGATTAATGAGTACACCAATTAAGCGTATCGGAGTCCTAACTTCTGGAGGAGATGCTCCCGGGATGAATGCTGCAGTTCGAGCTGTAGTCCGAACCGCTGCTTTTTATGAGTTGGATTGTATTGCCATTTACAGAGGCTATCAAGGTCTTATAGACGACCATACTAAGATCATGAATCCGAGAAGTGTCAACAACATCATCAACAAAGGCGGAACGGTGCTTAAATCTGCCCGTTGTCTTGAGTTTCGAACTCTAGAAGGCAGAAAAAAAGCGTTTGGTGTCATTCAAAAGCACAATATAGACGCTCTAGTAGTCATTGGTGGGGATGGTTCCTTTACAGGTGCTATGATTTTCCAAAAAGAATTCGGGATTCCAGTAATTGGAATTCCAGGTACCATTGACAATGATATTTTTGGAACCACACATACCATAGGTTACGACACAGCATTAAATACAGTAATAGATGCGATAGACAAAATTCGCGATACGGCCATTTCCCATAATCGACTCTTTTTCGTTGAGGTAATGGGAAGAGACGCTGGTCACATTGCTCTAAACACAGGAGTAGGAGCAGGAGCCGAAGAAATTCTCATCCCAGAAGAAAATATGGGGCTGGATAGATTATTGGAATCTTTAAATCGAAGTGAAAAATCAGGAAAGTCTTCGAGTATTGTTGTTGTTGCTGAAGGGGATAAAACCGGAAAAAATGTTTTCGAAATTGCAGAATATGTAGAAAAAAATATGCCGCACTATGAAGTTCGAGTGTCGGTTTTAGGACATATGCAACGCGGAGGAAGCCCGAGCTGTTTTGATCGAGTACTCGCCTCCCGAATGGGTGTGGAAGCCGTAGAATCTCTCAGAGCAGGAAAATCTAACGTAATGGTGGGGCTCAAAGAAGATCAAATGATTCTGACCCCCTTAAGCAAAGCGATCAAAGGAAAATCAGAAATCAATGAAAACTTAATCAGAGTATCGGATATACTTTCTCTATAAATTAATTAATAATAATAATTAGTAAATATGGCAATTAGAATAGGAATTAACGGATTTGGAAGAATAGGAAGACTTGTTTTTCGATCAGCAATGAAACAAAATGATGTTACCATCGTAGGAATCAACGATTTGTTAGATGTAAATCATTTGGCATATCTTTTAAAGTATGATTCCGTTCATGGAAAATACGACGGGACCGTAGAGGTAGAAGAAAACAATTTAGTTGTGGACGGACAAACAATTCGAATTACTGCAGAACGCGATCCAGCTGCTATCGGTTGGGGAACTCTAGATACAGATGTTGTTGCCGAATGTACCGGAATTTTTACCACTTTAGAAAAAGCACAACTTCACATCGATGGAGGAGCAAAAAAAGTGGTCATTTCAGCTCCTTCGGCTGATGCTCCTATGTTTGTAATGGGGGTAAATCACAATGAAGCGACTTCAGATCAAACTATTGTTTCCAACGCATCCTGTACCACAAATTGTTTGGCACCCATTGCAAAAGTACTCAATGATAATTTTGGGATTCAAGAAGGTCTGATGACTACAGTTCACGCAACTACAGCAACTCAATTTACCGTAGATGGTCCCTCTAAAAAAGATTTTAGAGGTGGAAGAAGTTCGTTAGTCAACATCATGCCTGCCTCCACAGGAGCTGCCAAAGCAGTAACCAAAGTAATTCCCACATTAGTTGGAAAATTAACTGGAATGGCTTTTCGGGTTCCTACGGCCAACGTCTCTGTGGTTGATTTGACTGTAAAGCTCGAAAAAGACACTTCTTATGAAGAGATCAAAAAAGTAATGCGTACGCATTCCGAATCGGATTTAAAAAATATATTGGGCTATACCGAAGAACCTGTGGTTTCTCAAGATTTTATTGGTGATGTACGCACTTCTATATTTGATGCAGGTGCAGGGATGGAATTAAATTCTAAATTCTTTAAAATTATCTCTTGGTACGACAATGAGTGTGGTTATTCCAACAAACTCATTGACCTTGCCAAACACATCAACCAACTCTAATCTTTTTTAAATGATTTTAGTTGTAGATAGTGGATCGACTAAAACAGATTGGATTGCCGTTGATGCCAAGGGTAAAATCTTGTTTTCTACACAAACATTAGGACTCAATCCGCAAGTGCTTTCCAGTGCTATTCTCAAAGAACGGATCATCAACAATTTTGATCTGTACCAAAATCGAGAGCAGGTCACACACCTTTATTTTTACGGTGCGGGCTGTGGTGTAGAATCCCCTCAATTGCGTATCAATAAAGTTTTTGACGAGATTTTTACAAATGCTGAAAAAACAATTAAAGAAGACACCTATGCGGCTGTATATGCAGCTTCTAAACCCGAAGAAAAAGCTGTAGTTTGCATACTTGGAACGGGTTCCAATTGCACCTATTTTGATGGAAAGGATATTGAGCAACGGGTAACCTCTTTGGGTTATATTTTGATGGATGAAGCCAGTGGAAATTTTTATGGGAAGCAACTCATCCGAAGCTATTATTTCAATACGATGCCCAAGTCTTTGGCAAACGAATTTGAGAAAGAATACGACCTATCGCCCGATTCGATTAAAGAGAATATTTACCGACAGGAAAATCCCAATACCTACCTCGCTACCTTTTCCAAATTTTTGATCAAACACAAAGGCAACAAACTGTTTCAAAAGATCATTAAAAACGGATTGGAGCGATTTATCAATCATCAGATTTTACAATTTGACAACGCGAAGCAAGTTCCCATTCACTTTATAGGATCAATTTCTTTTTTCTTAAAAGAAGAAATAAAGCAAGCATTAGAAGAAAAAGGACTTACAATGGGACGTATTGTGCAGCGCCCTATAGAGGAACTGGTAAAATATCACATACGTCTTTTGAGGTAAGACATAATCAGATTATTTCACGGCAATCATTGAGATTTCAATACGAACGGACTTGGGTAGGGTTTTTACGGCTACTGTTTCTCTAGCGGGAGCCGTTTCGTTATCAAAATAGGCGCCGTATACTTGATTGATCTCTCCAAAATTGTTCATATCATCTAGAAAAATGGAACTTTTTACCACGTGGTCAAAGTTCATACCTGCAGCTTCTAAAATTGCTTGAAGGTGTTCCATGACCAATTGCGCTTCTTCTTTGATGGTCCCGCTAAAGAATTCCATGGTGGCCGGGAGTAAGGGTATTTGTCCAGAAATATAAAGTGTATTACCTACTTTAACAGCTTGGTTGTAGGGACCTATAGGTGCTGGGGCATTGAGGGTGGTTATGATTTCTTTTTTCACTTTAAAAGATTTATTTAAAAATACTAATAAAAAGTGATTTAATAGGAACGGTTGGGTTCACTTTGTTTTTCGTATTTAATATCACTCAATAAGCCCGATTTGATTCCAATAAAAAAGTTCCAAGAGGCTCTGTCGCTAAACGGTACCCAGCTAAAGTTAAGCCTCCAACTGTTTAAATCCCGATCAAAACGCAGTTGGGTATAGGTAAATCCCTGACCCTTAAAATCATACCCCGAGGAGACGCCCACTTTCCATTTGGGTGTCAAATCCACATTTCCTGAAAACATAAGCGAGTTATTGCTAAAGTCCCGTTGTCCCCTGCTGTTGTTGTAGGTAAGGGAATAGGCGACCTTTAAATCCCAGGGAATTTTGGAGCGGTAACTCGGGTACTTAGGAGGTGGAGTATCATTTTCCGCATTCAGCCTTCGGTCAGAAAAATCTTCAGCCACACCAAAAAGGTCGTCCTCTCGACCTCCGCTTGAGGTCGCTTCCCTTTGGTTGAGTTCATTTTCATTGTCATTATCTCCTTCAAATTGTGTGCTAGAAAACGAATAATTTAAATTTACATTCGCACTGGTAAGTCGCAAGAGTCCTCCGCCATTTGCAATGTGATAGGTGTTTACCCTCACCTTGTTTTCGTTCAGGGTGTAGGGGTCCATAGTGGCTCCCATATTAATACTCATTTTATCTTTTAACAAAGACAAACCGGTGCTTAATCGAACGGGGCTCCACCGCAGGGAATCAGCAGCAAAATTGTGTGCGGTTGAAATATTTAAGTTGTTGAGTAAAACGATCTTTTTAGGCTCTGTAGCGGTTGAGTCTTCGTCACGAACTTTGGCTTCAAAATTATTACCTATAGCGATACTCATGTTGTTGGATAAACTCCTTCCAGGGATCCCAAAAAGACTGTTTTTGTAACGTGTGTATTCCGCTGTATTTCCCTCTGCATCCACTATGTAGGTATCGTAGTATTGCTCAAAACTCGGTCGGTTAGAATATCCAATACTCGGACGGAGCGTATGGCGTATGGACTGAATTTTTTTGTCTTCTCCAAAATTGACAGTTCCATAAATAGTTGTCCCCAGAGAGGCATTGAGACTGTATTGTCGAAAGGTTCCAATTTTAGAAATAGTATCTAATACTGCCGGAGTATTGGTTTGGGGATCAAAATCCTGGAAACGCACTGTGTTTTGAGTCCACACTTCTTCATAGTTGGTGCTGGTGGACATGCTTAAATATTTAAACAATTTAAAATTGGTGCTAATGGGAATTGTGTGCTTCATTCCCGACTTGGCATTGTCAAACATAGTAGGGCCAAAGAGGGCCTCTTCTGTGGTGATAATCCGATTTTCTGCCCGTCCTGCATATTGAAAGTTGATGTTCTGGAAAAACCCCTTTTTTGCTCCGACTTTAGGTGCAAAAGGAAAAATTCGTTCCATGGTGGCTTGAAAAGTGGGTAAGGTCAAGTTTACCGATTTCGATTGGGAGTTTTGCGACATGGCTGTAGTTAGGGAAATATTCACCCTTGGATATTCGGGAAAAGACTTGGAGTAAGAGATAGAGGAACTCAAATTGTTATTCAAAAAGTTTGGAGAATTCAGTTGATTGATGGATTGACGGTAATAATCACTACTTCCAAAGTTTACTGAGGCAGAAAAGGTAGAGTTTGGACTGGATTTGGGGTCTTTGGAATGGGACCAACGCAAATTGAATACAGTAGATTTAGAATAATCGGGTAAACCACGCGATTCATTGATTAGATTCTCGTAGCGAAAACTAAAATTTCCTCTGAATTTATAACGGACATTGTACTGTGAATCCCCTCGAAAGCCATAACTCCCATTGGTATAATAATCTGCGATTAAAGACAAATCAAAATAATCGGACAATGCAAAATAGTAACCCCCATTTTGAACGTAATACCCCCTCAAATTACTTTCACCAATCGAGGGTATAATAAACCCAGATTCTTTGGTTTGAGAAGAGGGAAAATAGGCAAAGGGAAGCCCTACAGGAGTTGGCACATCCGCAATAAACATATTCGTAAACCCTGTAATAATCTTTCCTCCAGGGATTATCTTCCCCTTTCTTACTTTGAAGTAATAGTCTATTCCTTCTTCGTCATCCCCCACCAGTTTCCCAGCTGTACTCACTCGAGCATCTTTGATATAATAGGTAGAGTCGTTTTGTTTTTTGGTCAATGAAGTAAAGATGTCCATCCCATTCTGTCCCGATTTGGAATTCCAAATCAACGCTTTTTGGGTATCGAAATTAAATCGAATGGAATCGGGGTTTACTTCATTATTAGCTTGCTTAAAGAAGGGATATTGAACCAGTACAGAGTCTTTTTCGATGCGGCCGGCATTCACTTCATTTGTTTTGTAGTCCAATACGATGATTCCAGCACGCAACTCAATATCCTGATAATACAATTCGGCTTCATCGTACAAAATAAGTTTATTTTCTTTTCGGTTGATCCGAACACAGTCTTTCGCAGTATATTTTACCTTGGCTAAAAGTAAAGGCTTTTTAGGAGGGGTATTGAGGCTGTCCAGTAAGACTTTTTGGTCAGGAGTTTCCTCACGCTCCTGTCCAAAGGAAAATGCGGTTCCAAGGAAAAAGAGAAAAGAAGCTATATAATAAAACTTTGTTTGCAAAGTGATAAACCTTAAATTTGTTGTGGTCGGTTTAAACAATCAAAATTAATGATAATTTTAAGGATGCGTCAAGATTTCCCATCTTATTCTTTTTCTCTTTTTATGTTAAAAATACGAACGTTTCTTACCGTTTTGTTTTTTTTCATCATTTTGTGGAACCCTACTCAAACTCTAGCTCAAGAAAAACCTTTTGTAGTGGTCTTAGATGCTGGGCATGGGGGAAAAGATCCAGGAAGACCAGGAACCGGCTTTTCAGAGAAAAACATTGCGCTCAGTATCGCTTTAAAGACAGGAAGAATACTTGAAAAAATTCCTGGAATGAATGTGATTTACACTCGTAAAACAGACGTTTTTGTGGAGTTAATTCAACGTGCAAATATAGCTAATAAAGCAGATGCCGATCTTTTTGTTTCCATTCACTGTGATGCTTTTACATCACCAAAAGCCTTCGGTGCGGGTACTTTTGTTTTGGGATTGCACGCAAACAAACGCAATTTTCAAGTCGCTCAAAAAGAAAATTCCGTAATTTTTTTAGAGGAAGACTACGAGAAAAACTACGACGGATTCAATCCGAACGATCCAGAGTCAGTAATTAGCTTGCTATTGATGCAACAAACTTATTTAGACCAGAGCATTGCACTAGCCAATACGATTCAAAAGAGTTTTGTTCGCAATCTGAATCGCAAAGACCGAACAGTAAAACAAGCAGGTTTTGTAGTCCTAAAATACACTTATATGCCCAGCGTATTAGTAGAAACTGGGTTTTTGACCAATCCAAAGGAAGGTGCTTATTTGAATTCAAAAAAAGGTCAAAACGGCATGGCTAGTGCCATTTCCAAAGCCATTGTCAACTTTAGGAACAGTCGTGATGCCAGCTTTCAATCGGAAGCGGTGGTTCTTGAAAAGAAAGAGCAAGAAGTAGAGCCAGAACGACCCGCTAAAGAGTTAAAATTTAAAATTCAAATTGCGGCAAGCAAAAAGAAAGTAGATTTAAAGTCTTATAATTTTAAAGGCTTAAAAGAATTAGCTGTTGTCAAGTCTGGCAAGCTCTACCGCTATTACTTTAGTGAAAGTCTGACTTTCGACCAAGCCCAAGAGCGTTTGAAAGAAGCCAAACAAAAGGGTTATGTCAAAGCCTTTATCGTCGCTTTTGATGGGGATAAAAAAATTACCATAAGCGAGGCACTCAATCGTTTTAAATGAGGCTGTTCTAGAAATTATTTTTAAATTTGTTAAGTACCAAAAACTAAAATTTGAACCTCTCTCGCGAATTAAAAACAGCATTTTTTATCATTGGATGTATCCTGGTCTTTATTTTTGGATTCAGTTATCTAAAAGGCTCTTCTTTACTCAGTAAAGAAAAAGTAGTTCATGCCTTGTACGATGATGTAGAAGGTTTGGTAGTAGGTGCCAATGTGACCATTAGCGGAATGAATGTCGGAAAGGTACGGACCATAGATTTTGATGAAAATTATGACAAAATCAAAGTTACTTTTACTCTTAGAGATGACTTGGTATTTTCCAATCAAAGTGTTGCCCAGCTCTACGAGGCCGGTTTGATCGGAGGAAAAGCCATTGCGATTCTTCCCCAATATGATTCCCCGGTTGAGTCAGTAGCTGATCATGATGTACTTCCATCGGAAATTAAACCTGGTTTAACAGAGTTGGTCAATCAGCAAATTGCTCCTCTACAAGACAAAATTGAAGGACTGCTTACCTCCGCAGACTCACTCTTTGCAGGGGTCAGCAATGTGATGAATTACGAAACGCAAAACAACATCAAAGCCACCTTGGAAGGACTGGCTGCTTCGGTAAACAACATCAATGCACTTTCTTCTAGTGTCAATAGCATCCTCGAAGCCAATGAAAAAGGATTTGCGAGTACCCTCAATAACTTGGATAACGCTACGCAAAATCTGACGCAACTGACTGACTCTCTCAATCAAATGCCTTTAGTGAGTACAGTTAAAAATTTTGAAGCAACATCTGCCCAACTCAAGAAAATAATTGAAGGATTGGAGTCTGGTGAAGGTTCTGCAGGACAATTGCTTAACGACAAGGTTCTCTACGATAATCTAGTGACCTCATCTGAATCACTGGATGCACTCTTAACAGACTTGAAAGAACATCCAAAACGCTATGTTCATTTTTCGATTTTTGGACGAAAAGAAAAATCTAACCAAAAAGAATAAACCCCATGGCCTACCTGCCAAATCTCATTTTTTTCTTTCTTTTAACTGCGGCAATTGGTCTCTTTGCGCGTAATTTTAAACGGATTTCTAGAAATATAAAACTCGGAAAAGAGGTAGACCGAAGTGACCGTCCTAAGCTTCGATTGAAAACAATGTTACGGGTTGCTTTTGGGCAGTCCAAAATGGTTTCCCGTCCCGTTGCTGGAGTACTACATTTATTGGTTTATGTGGGGTTTATTCTAATCAATATCGAATTGTTAGAAATTATAGTAGATGGGCTTACTGGAGCCCATCGAATATTTGCTCCTCTTTTAGGAAGTAGTCTATATAATTTTTTGATTGCTTCCTTTGAAGTATTGGCACTGTTGGTTTTGGTTGCGGTAATCTTGTTTTGGACACGTCGCAATGTGATGAAAATACAACGCTTTTGGAAGCCAGAAATGAAAGGATGGCCAAAGAAAGATGCGGTCCTTATTCTTTACTTTGAAGTAGTGCTTATGGTGTTGTTTTTGTCAATGAATGCAACAGATTCCCTATTGCAACAGGCAAATATTGAATCGTATACAAAAGCGGGTAGCTTTCCTATTTCACAGTATTTACTTCCTCTCTTTGCTGATTTTTCTGTGGAAACACTGCTGCTTTTAGAGCGTAGTTTTTGGTGGGCTCATATTGTTGGAATTTTGATCTTTTTGAATTACCTCTACTATTCGAAGCACTTACATATACTCTTAGCTTTTCCTAATACCTATTATGCAAATTTGGAGGAAAAGGGAAAGTTTGAGGTTAACCGACATATAAAAAAGGAAGTACAACTCATGCTGAACCCTGAAGCAGTTTCAGAGGATAGCGGGGAAACTCCTCCCGAAAAATTTGGTACTACCGATGTTTTTGACTTGAATTGGGTACAACTAATGAATGCCTACAGTTGCACCGAATGTGGAAGGTGCAGCAGTGTATGTCCTGCGAATGTAACTGGGAAAAAGTTATCTCCCCGCGCCATCATGATGAAAACTCGTGATCGCTTGGAGGAAGTAGGAAAAAATTTAAATGCGAATAAAGGGCACTTTATTGCCGATGAAAAGCAGCTGCTCCACGACTACATCAGTCCTGAAGAACTTTGGGCCTGCACCTCTTGCAATGCTTGTGTGGAGGCCTGCCCCATAGCGATTGACCCCTTGTCCATCATCATGGATATGAGGCAATACCTGACATTAGAAGAGTCCGCAGCACCTGCAGCACTCAACACAATGATGTCGAATATCGAAAACAATGGTGCGCCCTGGCCATTTAGTAATCAAGATCGTTTGCAATGGGCAAATGATGTTTAATTTAAATCAATCAAAATGCAACGAGAAGAAGCAGAAAGTTATTTACACAAAAAAGTAGAAGATGGGGAATTGATTAGCCCTGTTCTACCTGGGGTAATTAAAAATTATCTAATCGATATTGATGGAACCATCTGCGATGATATTCCCAATGAGGAACCTGAACGTATGGCTACTGCAAAGTTGTATCCCGATGCCTTAGAAACACTAAATAAGTGGTATGACGAAGGGCATTTAATTTGTTTTTTTACCTCTCGTGTAGAAGCACATAGAAAAGTAACTGAAAGCTGGCTTAGGGACAATGGATTTAAATACCACAGTTTACTGATGGGCAAACCGCGCGGAGGAAACTACCATTGGATTGATAATCATTTGGTTAAGGCAACACGGTACAACGGTAAGTTTACCGATTTGATCGAAAAAGAGGTAACCATAGAAGTGTTTGACGACGGTCAATCTCAAAAATAACCGATGAAACTAAACATCCCTACATTAGCGGAGCTTGCTGCAGAAGGAAAAAAGGCAACTATAGTCTTTTGGGTAGGTTGTGCTGGGAGTTTTGACGACCGGGCAAAAAAAATCACCAAGGCCTTTGCCAAAATTTTACTTGAAACCCAAACCGATTTTGCTGTTTTGGGAACTGAAGAAACCTGTACAGGCGATCCCGCAAAACGCGCTGGGAACGAGTTTTTATTTCAAATGCAAGCCCTTCAAAACATCAGTACCTTAAATCAATATGGGGTGACGCAAATTGTGACTACTTGTCCTCATTGTTTCAATACTCTTAAAAACGAATATCCCGAATTAGGAGGCCACTACAAAGTAATACATCACACGCAGTTTTTAAAAGACCTAATGAAAACGGGTGCATTGCAAGTAGAAGGAGGGACCTTTAAAGGAAAACGGATTACCTACCACGATCCTTGCTATTTAGGACGTGCAAATAACATTTACGAAGCGCCACGCGATTTAATAAAAAAACTAGACGCAGAACTGGTTGAAATGAAATCGTGTAAGTCCAAAGGTTTGTGCTGCGGAGCGGGAGGAGCCCAAATGTTTAAAGATGCTGAAAAAGGGGATAAAGAAGTCAATATTGAACGAACAGAAGAAGCGCTAGAAATCCAGCCTGATATTATAGCAGCCGCTTGTCCTTTTTGCAATACCATGATGACCGATGGAGTAAAAAATAAGCAACAAGAAGGTAAAATTCAGATTATGGATATTGCAGAATTGATTGCGAACGCTAACGATTTATAGTCATGACGGTTCCCTTTGAAACGCTCCCAGATGAAGCACGGGTCTGGATCTATCCTGCACATCGTCCTTTTTCAGAAAATGAGAAAACTGCCTTAGAAGATGCTTTAACCCAGTTTTTGTCCCAATGGACAGCACACAATCAAACGTTAGAAGCAGCTTTTGATCTACCTTACAATCGTTTTATTGTTCTAGGAGTCAATCAGGAATCAGTCCAAGCGAGCGGGTGCTCTATTGATGCCTCCGTCCGATTTATCCAAGAAATAGAAAAACAATTTGATTTAGTATTATTGGACAAGATGAATGTTACCTTCCGCCAAGGTGCTTTTCTAGCTCACAAACCCTTAAATGAATTTGTGAAAATGGCAAAAGCTCATTCCGTTTCAAAAGGAACTATTGTATTCAACAATCTTGTCGATACTGTAGGAGATTACAGACGATTTTGGGAGATTCCTGCTGGAGAAAGTTGGCATAGTCGTTTTATTAAATAAATACAATTGTACAATTAAAGCGGATTTCAACTCGATGAATTTTTTAAAGCATTTTTTACTTTTTTTCCCTGTACTCCTTTACGCTCAGTCCCCCGATCCACTGTTGGATCTAGAAAATCCCCAAGGACAACAGCAATGGGTGGACAGTCTTTACAACCAGATGACGCTCAAGGAAAAAGTAGGTCAGTTGTTTATGCCCATGGTGTTTACAGAAAAAGACAGCACACATTACAACAACACTTTAAATTTAGTTACGGAGCACAAACTCGGTGGATTGGTCTTTTCCTTGGGAGGACCTATTGAACAATCACACTGGCTTAATCGTTTTCAAGCCGCTTCAAAAACCCCCTTATTGATTGCTATGGATGCGGAGTGGGGGGTAGCGATGCGTTTGGATTCTGTACAAGCTTTTCCTTGGCCCATGACTTTGGGGGCGGTTAAAGACACCACGCTGCTCAGAGCGATTGGAAAACGGATGGGAATACAGGAAAAACGCTTGGGAATCCATTTCAGCTTTAGTCCAGTACTAGACATCAATACCAACCCCAAAAATCCCATTATAGGAAATCGCTCCTACGGTGCTTCTTCCGAACGGGTAGTTCGACAAGCCAGAGCTGTAATGCAAGGCCACCACGATGCAGGTATTTTGACTTCTGGGAAACATTTTCCAGGACATGGAGATACTGCTCAAGATTCTCACAAAACACTTCCCACAGTAACTTTTTCTGCAGAGCGGATCCAGCAGGTTGAACTGGAACCCTATAGACAGTTGATTCGTGAAGGTCTTTCCTCAGTCATGGTTGCCCATCTCAACGTGCCCAGTATTACGGAGGAAGGATTGCCTACCTCTCTTTCCAAAGATGTGATTCAAGATATTTTAAAGAAACAATTAGACTTTAAAGGACTGGTTGTTACCGATGCCTTGAATATGAAAGGTGTATCTGAATATTCAAAAGTTCGAAATATTGATTTAACGGCTTTTCTTGCAGGTCATGATCTTTTGTTGATCTCGAACGATATCCCTAAAGGAATCCAAGCCATTGCAGCTGCTTATCAAAAGGGAATTGTGACTGAGGAACGCCTATCTCATTCGGTAAAAAAAATACTGAAAGCCAAATATAAAGTTGGGTTGCACGAGTACCAGCCTGTTAAAACTGACAATTTATTTGAAGACTTAAATACGGTGGAAGATGAACAATTGTACACTGAAGCCATGGGAAAGACTTTGACTCTATTAAAAAATGAGAATGATATGCTGCCTCTTAAAAGTGAAAAAACGATTGGTCACCTTGCTTTAGGAGAGGATTCCAGTACTGTTTTTTTAAATCAATTAAAAAAGTACGGTGCCATCAAAAGTTTTAAAGACATATCAGTTTCTAATGCTCTAGAGAAAACCGCTAATGTGGATACGCTTATCGTCAGTTTTCATCGTTCCAATGAGAATCCTTGGAAAGCCTCTGACTTTTCAGAAGAACAGCTTCAGATCCTAAGAAAACTGGCACAGTACAAAACCTTGATTTTGGCTGTTTTTGTAAAACCCTATGCACTTGCTCCTTTAGAAAGAATAGAAGGTATCAATGCATTGTTGATGAGTTACCAGAACAGTTCTCAATCACAGCAGCTCAGTGCAGACGCCTTATTTGGTGCCCAAGCTCTTCGTGGGAGACTGCCTGTAGACGTTTCGGAATCCTTTCAGGAGGGTGCCGGAATTGACTTGAGCGTTCCCCATCGTTCTGGATTTGCTTCCCCCGCTTCTCAAGGGTTTGACCCAAAACTGTTGGAACGCGTCGACGAACTGGCCCAAACCGCTATTGATTCTATGATGACTCCTGGAATGAGAATACTGGTGGCTCGGAAGAATAAAATTATTTACGATAAAAATTTTGGATATCATACATATAAAAAAACACAAGCTGTTGGTTCCAATGCGATATATGATTTGGCTTCACTGACCAAAATCTTAGGTACATTACCCTTGGTCATGCAAGCGGTTGCAGAAGGAGAACTTACTTTCGAGACTACTGTAGAGGAGTTAGTACCGGAGTGGAGTGATTCTAACAAGGCTAAATTACGGTTAAAAGAAATGCTTTCTCACCAAGCCTATCTTTTTCCTTGGATTCCATTTTACAAAGAGACATTAAACAGTAAGGGGTTTCCGAAAAAAAAGATGTACCAAACCAAAGCTTCTGAAAAATTTGCGCTTCCAGTAACTCAGAATTTGTTTTTGAAATCTGATTTCGAAAAGGAAATGTATCAGCAAATCAAAGAAAGTATGTTGCTGGACTCAGGTGAATCCAAATATTCAGATTTGCCTTATTACATCCTTAAAAAATATTTTGAACGGAGAAGTGGAATGGATTACGACCAATTGGTAGAAGAGAAAGTATTCCGTCCGTTAGGGTTAGAACGCATTACTTACCGACCTTTAGAGCGTTTTTCAAAAGACGAAATTGTTCCTTCAGAGATCGATAGCTATTTCAGACACACTGAATTGCACGGAACAGTTCACGATATGGGTGCAGCGATGCAAAGTGGCGTAGGAGGACACGCAGGTTTGTTTGGTGACGCGTATGCAGTTGCCACAATCATGCAACTGTATCTTCAACGAGGAAAATACAATGGAATCCAGTTGCTTCAAAAAGAAGTGATTGATGCATTTAATCAATGTTATTTTTGCGAACAGGGTGGGCGTAGAGGCGTGGGCTTTGACAAGCCGCAACTCGAAGGAAAACACCAATCTACCTGTGGATGTGTTTCCAAAAGTAGTTTTGGTCACTCCGGTTATACAGGAACTTACACTTGGGCAGATCCTGAAGAAGAAATAATTATCGTTATTTTAGCCAATAGAACGTATCCTAACAATGATTTTTCGTTCAGTAAAAGTAATATTCGCACACGTATTCAAGAACGTATTTACGAAGCTTTAATCCATTAAAATTACTCAAATTTGAATATAGCTATTGTTTGTTATCCCACCTTTGGAGGAAGCGGAGTTGTTGCTACAGAACTAGGTCGAGCTCTTGCAAAAAAGGGTCATCAAATCCATTTTATTAGTTACAATTTGCCGGTTCGCCTTGAGGCTTTAAACGACCCGAATATTCATTACCACGAGGTGAATGTTCCCGATTATCCTTTGTTTAAGTACCAGCCATATGAATTGGCACTCTCCAGTAGGTTGGTGGATGTAGTCAAAATCCACAAAGTAGACGTTTTGCATGTCCACTATGCCATACCCCATGCCTATGCCGCCTATATGGCAAAGAAAATGTTACTAGACAATGGGATTCATATCCCAATTGTTACAACACTTCACGGGACAGACATCACCTTGGTGGGGAGTCATCCCTTTTATCGTCCCGCAGTGACTTTCAGTATCAATCACTCGGATCGGGTAACTGCAGTTTCGGAAAGTTTAAAAGAGGATACGTTGCGGTTATTTGATATAAATAAGAAAATTGAGGTCATTCCAAATTTTATTGATATCGATAGAATTAAAGCCAAAGGCAAACCTTGTGAGCGTTCTCTATTGGCCAATAAAGAAGAAAAGATCGTAACCCACATCAGTAATTTTAGACCCTTGAAGCGCATTTTGGATGTCATTGCTGTTTTTGAAGGGATACTTCCAAAAGTGAAATCAAAGTTGATGATGGTTGGTGAGGGACCTGAAAAGAGTAAGGCAATGGAATATGTCAAAAATAAGAGTCTTCAAGAGCATGTTCTTTTTTTGGGCAATAGCAATGAAATCGATAAGATTTTGTGCTTTTCAGATCTTTTTATCTTACCATCTGAAAAAGAGAGCTTTGGTCTTTCTGCTTTGGAAGCTATGGCCCACGGGGTTCCAGTTATTTCTTCAAATGCGGGGGGGATTCCAGAAGTAAATCAGCATGGAGTTACAGGATATTTATCTAATATAGGAGATACTGCAGACATGACGCAAAATGCGTTACGCTTGTTAGAAAATGAAAAACAGCACAACTTATTTAAAATTCAAGCGCAAGAGCAAGCCCAACGTTTCAATATCAATACCATAGTTAGCCATTACGAAAGCAGCTATGTTGATGCCATTGCTTCAATTCAATATTGAAGCACTTATTTGGGGTTATAGATGCGTTGTGCCTCTTTGTAAACGGTCTCCTTATCCAAGGTCATTTTTTTGGTTTTAAATTGTGCGTACAATTCCATTTGGTCACTGTAGTGGGGAGAGTCTGGGTGGTCTGAACTTCCATAAGAAATGACCGATTCAATTTCTGGCCCCTCAGGTGTAAAGCGAACCAACTCGATATAAGATTCTCCACTGACCACTTTCACTTTCCCCTCTTTATGGGGTCTTGCAGCCATTGCTGTAATAACATCGGGAAGCCCAAAGATGGGAAGTTCTTTTGTTCCTCGAACTAACTTTTGATACTCTCCCAATGTGACCTCTGTGGTGTTAAAATGTTTCAGGAGGTATTTTTTCGTATTGCGCAAGGCTTGGACGATAAAGGTTGCTGGAATTATTTTCGGTTCAGAAACTTTTCTATAAAAAGGACGTAGTTCATTGTAAAATACAGCGAAAGTACCCGCCCCAAGAGAAGTTGCAGCGGCTTTTCTGTCCCAAGTTTGTAAACGCTCGATTAAAACGGCAATATCCGGATAGAGGCTGGAATCCAATCGGTCTAAATAGTTGATATTCATCCAGCTAAACGTATAAGGGCTGGGATATTGGTGATCGTATTTTATCGTTTTAAAGTCATTGTAGTCCAACCGATCATACTGATTGATCAACTCTTTTAATCGGGTGGACCGATTGTTATCATAGGTTTCAAAACCCATAGCTTCATCAAAGTTTTCTTGAATGGGGTTGTCCTTCTGCCCTGAGGATCGGAAGGGAGTGTGATTGGCATTGTATACATAGCCCGAGCTAGGCTGAATTATTTGGGGAAGTTCTTCAATATCATAGGTCGTTGTCCACAAGGTTTTTCGCGTGTTTCCTGGGACTACGTTTTCCCAATCATAGCCTTTAGCTCGTTTTGGAAGCAGTCCGTTGGAAATATAAAATATAGTGTCGTTGCGATCTGCATAACCGATGTTGTATCCCGGTAAGGCTTTCATTTTGAGAATCTTGTAAAATTCACTAAAGTTTTTGGCTTTATTCATGCGCCACCATTGTTCTAAAGCACGAATTTCAAAAAGGGCTGGAGTACGTACGGCATAAAAACCACTTTTGTTTTTGAGTGTAGGTCCGTAGATACTTTGATAGTATTTTTTTTGAATTTTAATGGGGATTCCCAAAAGGTTGATTTGCAGTTGTGCCTTTCGCTTTTCAAGTGTTAGATAGGTGTCATCCACTCGGTAGCTCAATTTGTTTTTGGGATGCATTTCCAAAGCAAAAATATCGGTTTTATCGGGCTGATTCACAGTGTGGGCCCAAGCTAGATACTCATTGGCACCAATTAAAATATTGGGGCTTCCTGCAAATAAAGCACCTAAAATATTGGTTCCCTCTTCGCTACACAAATGCGCTTCATACCATGAAACGGGCCCATCCAGAGGTTGGTGGGTATTGATCGCTAAATACGTGTTTTTGTCCTTGGTTTTAGCACTATTAAAAGCAAAGGTATTGGATCCCTTGGGAGCTTCTTCTTTTGGAAATGTAAAGTCAAGTTGATTGTTTACAATTTTACTAACCCATTGATCCCCTTTGGAAGAAATAAAGAGTTGGAGTTGCGCATAGCGCATCATTTCTTTTTCAGTAATTGGAAACAGTTCATTCACCAAAATTTCCTCAGGATGTGTTTCTGCGTAGCGATTTAAACCCTGGGCATAAGCTCTAATTATTTTTTTGTATTCTGGACTGATCTCGGATTCATAGCGCTCTTCAAAAAGGGCATCGGAACCGATGAATTGGGCGACAAAATCTGCACCAAGGCCAGCATTGCCCAAGTAGTTACTCAACAAATTGTTTCCAGCCAAATATGCGATTTGAATGGTCTTAAAATCATCTTCAGCGTGTGCCCACGCCAAGCCGTAGGCTACTTGCGCATCTGTTTTTGCAAATATGTGTGGTACGCCATACGCATCGCGTACAATCTCTACTTCTGTTGGAATTATTTGTGTAGTCCCACTCCAACTTATAGAGAGGACCACAAGAAGACAAACTAATTTTCGCATCAATTTTTTTGTTTGAAGATATTATTTTTGAGTTAAAAACAACTTTACACTTTGAGAAAATTCTATATCTTGGAAAAAAACTTGTAAACGATGAAAATATTTTTCTTATTTCTATTCAGTCTTTTCATTTCATTTCCATTAGTTGCTCAGGAATCTTTATTTAATGGTAAAGACTTGGAGGGATGGAATATTCATGGAACTGAACTTTGGTATGTTGAGAACGGTCTTCTGGTATGCGAAAGCGGACCTGACAAAGCCTATGGCTATTTGTCCACAACAAAGTACTACGACAATTTTGACCTGACCCTTGAATTTAAGCAAGAAGCAAATGGAAACAGTGGCGTTTTTATACGCTCTACAGTGGAGGGCACTAAAGTGAGTGGTTGGCAAGTTGAAGTCGCTCCACCGGGATATGATACAGGAGGAGTGTATGAATCCTACGGTCGGGGATGGCTGATTAAGCCTGAAAAAGAAAAAGATAAAGCGCTCAAGATGGGGGAGTGGAACACGATGCGAATTCGTGTTGTTGGAGATCAAATTGAGAGCTGGCTCAACGGGACTCCGATGATCACTTTAAAAGATGAAAAAATAGGTCAAGGAAAAGGGTCTATCGCTTTACAAATACACGATGGAGGAGGAATTAAGGTCCGTTGGAAAAATTTAGTAGTTACCCAGTTGTAAGTTCTATTCTGTCAATTGCTTTAGCTAACGTAAAATCTTTTTCCGATATACCGTTTACGTCGTGAGTATTCAATTGGATTAGGAGGTTGTTGTAGTTGTTGGTCAACACCGGATGGTGGTGTTGCTCCTCTGAAAGTGTAGCAACACGATTTAAAAAAGCGATCGCTTTTGTAAAACTGGAAAATTGAATTTGACGCTCCAAAAATCCGTTTTGATAGCTCCAGTTTGGGATTTGAGGTAATTGACTTTGGATTTCTGATTCTTTAAATGCTGTCATATTTATTCTTCTTCGCAAGCTCCTTCTTCAAAAGTTAAAACTCCATTGATCGTAGCGACACAATCGTTGGAATAAGTCGTTCCATCGCATCCACATACCGGAACATAAATTAAATAACAGGCTGCTGTTTCATCGATTAATGATTCGTCTATACATTGTGTTTCTTCTTCTATTTCAGTGTTTTGAATACAGGCAACTAAAAGAAATACAATAAGTAACGGGATAAAGTAGGAGGTTTTTATAGGGGTAAATTTAGGTTAACTAGTGCTAAGTTTTTTCATTGCATCTATAAAAGTATCCAATTCTTCTTTGGTAGTAAATACATTTGGAGAAATTCGACATCCCTTTACATTGGCATAGTCTATGGCGACGGTAAAGACTTTAAATTCTTTAAAAAGGCGTTTGGCAAGGGTGGCGGACTTCATGTTTTGGAGTCCTACATTTCCGATACCACAGCTGCGCTGCGGGTCAAATGAAGTATTGATCACAATATTTGGAGTGTCTTTTAGCGCCTGTTGCCAATAGGTTTTTAGATAGCGCAAACGGGTTTCTTTGCGCTCCACCCCGATCCAGTTGAGATACGAAATGGCATCGACTATGGTCATGTCAGTAGCCACAGGATGGGTGCCTGTATGGCTGAGCCTTCGAATTTTAGTAGGATCTTGCTCGTGATCTGCAAGTAGCGGCCAAAGAGTGGAAATATGTTCTGATTTGACGTATAAAAGCCCTGCGCCCAGAGGCGTAGCAAGCCACTTGTGAAGACTGGACCCATAATAATCGCAGTCCAAATCTGCTATTTTAAAATCAAAATGTCCAATACAATGCGCGCCATCTACTAGCACTTGAGCCCCATAGCGGTGTGCCATTTGACAAATCTTTTTGACTGGTAAAATATGTCCTGTAATATTGATCATATGACTGATCAGGATCAGTTTGGTTTGGGGTGTAATTTGCTTTTCGTACAGCGCTACGATTTCTTCATCGTTTTTTGGGTGGTTTGGAACGGAGACTTTTCGAAGACCTACGCCGTGTCGTTTTTCCACTTGTTCAAACATGACTTGCATAGCACCGTAATCTTGCACTGCGTAAATAGCTTCATCTCCTTTCTTCCAGGGAAAACCGCTTATAACCAGATCTAAAGATTCAGTGGTGTTTCGAGTTACGACCAGATTTTCAGCAGTACAGCCTACAAAGTCTGCCAAGGCTGCTGTGACTGTGTCTTTGTCCTTAAAACGGTGTTCTCTCATATAATAAGAACCTTCCAGGTTGACTCGTTTTAGGTGTTCTATTTGTTTAGCGAGAGTCGGTTTTGGGATAATATTGTAATACCCACTCTCCAAGTTGATGAAATCAGGGTGAAGTTCATACTGAGTTCGGATCACTTGCCAAATTTCATCCTCAGAAAACGTTGAGGTGTCTGGAAGATCTGAGGAAAGGTTTTCTGCGGAATTGAAGAAGTTTTCGCTAAAAGGAAGCAGGCTTATCGCTCCTAGGTTTTTTATAAATGCTCTTTTTTTCATGTATTGCTTCTTATTGTTTTTCAAAAGATCATGCTTCGACTTGGCTCTGCATAACAATGAACATTCAAGGTCGATTCCTATTTTGCGCATACAAAGCGTAGAGGAAAATTCACTAGGTTAAGATAATGAAAATTATTTTTACAGTTTTAGTGTTGTTCTTTGTAAGCTCCATAATGGCACAGTCTATCGCTAGCATTGCTTATTATAAAGTTCCAAGAGAAGAAGCGGCTCAATTTATTCGCTCGCATCAAAAGTTTACTGACCTTTCATCTTCTGATGATCGCTTATTACGTGGAGGAGGAGTTTTTGCTCATGTTCATGCTGAAAACTACACCTATGTTTCTTACGATTTTTATGATAGCGTTTCAGATCTTGAAAAAGACGGCTCAATTGCCGCGGCAGCACTTAAGAAAAATGTTGATGCACTAAAACTTACCAAAAAAGAGAAAGAAGCATTGACGAAGGAATACCGAAAGTACAATAGAACGATTTATTATAATCACTACGACCAAATACGAATGGCAAATCCTGAGATGAGTTGGAATTTTCAAACAGCTGATTGGACCAAGAAAAAAATTACAACACTCTCTAAATTTAAAATTAAAGAAGGGATGCAAGATCAGTTTTTTGATGCTTGGAAAAAAGGTGAATTTAAAAACAAACAAGAAAGTGGCTTTGTAGAAGCCATTACAGGATCTTGGCATTTGTACGGTGAAGGTGATCATATTCATGTTTATACCTTTTTCGACAGCTGGGATAATTTTGCTTCTTTCGAAAAAGCAAGCAGCTATGATGTCGCCAAGGATATGGGTGAAAACGAGAAAAAATTTTGGTCAACTGTATAAACACATGAAGATGAAATATTGATGTTCATAGGAGGAATAAACCAAACAACAGGAAAGTTTTACTTCGCGAAGTAAAAATAGAGTTAAACCAGACATATTTTTTATGGTCTACCTAAAGCCCCTTTTGATCGAGGGTTTTTTTTGTAGCGATGGATTTGGATTTTCTCAATTGGTGTAAAAGAAAAACCTCTATTTGGTAGGGTTATTATCACTTAATAAGAAATAGCAAAGTACTAAAACTATTTTTTGTCAATTGATTCGATTAAGTTTTTTATGTTCCTAAAACCCCTTATGGCGACCATGATTGTCACAAAAACATACCAACCATAACTGAGAATAAAAAAAAGGGTCCAAAAGGGGTATTTCATTTTGATTTAAATTTGGTGATTAATGAACCGATGAACATTCCTAAGGCGCTCAGAAGGAAACTGAGAACCCCAAACCGGTAAGGGCCAATGTTTTTGACCAGGGTTGAGGAAAATGATAAGTCCTGAAGAAATAAATAGGATACCGGAATTAGTGCCCCTATGATAATCGATATTCCTGCTCCAAAAGCGCTTGCATTTTTAAAATAACAACAGGCAATTAACAACACACTCATACTAGACAGATAGATGGTGCCCGTAACTTGCATGTATACCCATAAATCATCACTTAAGGGATACCACAAACCATAAAGCAAAAGAAATACACCGATGCAACAAATGATCATTCGATTATAAAACAAGCCCTTTTTAGAAGACCATTTATTTTTGTGAATGGGCGCTAAAAGATCGTTATAAATAACAGATGACCAGGCAATTAAGTATGAAGAATTTGTAGACATATCGGCGGCCAGCATTGAGGCTATAACGATACCAATCAAACCTACTGGGATGAGTTGGGCAATCATATTTGGCATAGCTAAAATTTCTTTTCCATTTCCATAGCTTTGAGGTCCAAAAAAGTACAGCGCACTAATACCTAGGAAAACAGGGATAACAAAGCGCATTAGCATATAGGGTGAGGTTGCTCTATAAATTTTTTTTGCAGTAGAGCTATCCTTGGCAGAAAGCACTCTTGAAATCATGGTTTGCCAGGTTAACACAGAAGCAAAAGCCACTAAAATATCTAATATCAATCGATCCAAGGTATAGACTACATTGAGTTTAAGGTTCAAGCTGTCTGGACCAAGATATGCTGTACTTTGGTCTAAAATAGATTTCCAACCGAACTGGTAGATAAGCACTGTGGTAATGGATACCAATCCTAAACACATTAAAATAAATTGAATATAATCCGTGACTAAAACGGAAACCATTCCACCTATAACAGTGTAGCATCCAACAAAAAGTAAGATGACTGTCATCAGAAGTTCTAAATAACCTTCTCCAATACCCATGGTTATGCTTAAAAAATTACCTGCTTGACGGAGAAATAAACCCATGTTGAGCAGTCCACCAACGAGGATAACCAGCCCACTTGCCCATCTAATTTTTTTTCCAAATTTTCTTTCAAAAAGCTCGGGTATGGTTATCACTGCCATATTTCTCAACGGTTCGATACAAAATCCTGTTAGCCCCACTATCAGCATTGACCCACCCAGTGCAATCCCAGGGATGATTCCCTTTAAACCATATTTAAAGCCTAACTCAGCATTAGCCATACATGTGGCTATTCCAAACTCTGTGGCGGCTAAACTGGCAATACCAAGATAAACATCAACCCCTCTGTTAGCCACCAAAAAATGTTCTACATTGGAAACGTATTTTCGTAACCAAATACCAATAAAAAAGATGATACAGAAATAAATGAGTACGATTGGACCATCAATAAAAAAATCAAAATTTGTCAAATCAGTTGGGATTTTATGATATCAACCAATTTTGAGGTGATAATTTGAGAAATCTTTTCCCCATTTTCCTTTGAGGCTAGGCTTGGATTACCCACCACTCCGTTGGCTGAAACTTCTTTAATGGTTTGGAAATAAGAAAATTGAGGGCTGTTTATCATGTCTCCAACCAAGGGGTCAAACCGCTGATTAGAAGGGGGCTTTATGTGTTGTTCTCGGACCAATTCTGGAGCAATGTGAAGCATTAAGCTGGTTTCAAACTCACCAGCATGACCTGTACCGCCAGGACCAGAGTGATTCATTTTTTTCAATTCATTACTCGCTATTTTCCACCACGTAATTAAACTGAATTGACACTTCGGATATTTGTTTCCGAGTGTTTCTAAAATGACTTGCCCAATGCCTTGATTACCACCGTGGCTATTAAGAAATAGAAAATTAGTAAATCCATGAACACACATTGAATCGACCATTTCTTCAACAAGAATTTTAAAAGTGGTGTGTTTGAAGGTGAGCGAGCCGCTAAAATCCATGTGGTGTTCTGAGCATCCGATGGGAATCGTAGGAAGGAGAACAACCTCGTTTTCTAATATTCGATTTAGTTTTTGAAGAAAATGCTCCCCTATGTTTCTGTCGGTAGATAAGGGGAGGTGTGGACCGTGTTGTTCTGTTGCGCATAATAAAATAACAACAGGTAGTGCTTTGTTAATTTTTTCCGTTTCTCCGGTGGTGAGTTGATCCCAAACCATAATTTAATTTTTTGTTGCCCACATTTCAATCTCAACCAAAAGTCCTTCAATCAAACCCGTTTCTACGGCAGTTCTCACTGGTTTAGGTTCTGTGAAATAGTGGATATAAACCGAATTGAATCGTTCCCAATCTTGAATGTCTTTCAGATATACGTTTACCTTAAAAACATCCCCGAATGAAGCACCCGCAGCAAGCAGTTGTTTTTGACAATTGCGTAGGGTTAATTCTGTTTGTTCCTCCACGTTATCCCCAATAATTTGACCGCTTTTTTCAATGGCTGCTTGGCCCGAAATAACAACTAGTTGAGTGCTGTTTACATTAAGTACAGGAGAATAGGGTCCAGCAGTAAGATGTTGATTTGCCCCAATAGGAACTAACTTTGCCGGGGTTTGGACAAGGTTTCCTTTTTTAACATTCAAGGGGAGATAACCTGTAAATCCAGAAATTTTCCATTTATCGTTGATTTTAACACAGCGGTAAATAGTTTGCCAACTGAAGGTTATTTTTTCTCCGTTTGTTTTTTCTGCAAAACCTGAAAATTTTTTGTGTAAAATAGCCTTGTCTTCACAAATTTCGATCTCATCCAAATAGGTGACTTTTAGAAGGATCTCGTAGGGCTTTTCTGTCCAACTGTCATTAGAAAAGTCTTTGGCCTGCTTGAGCCATTCTTTTTGATAGCTGGTCAAATTTGGAAAACTAATTTTCCACAAATCTGGATTACTTTCATTATGGGCATGAATTCCCATAAAATGTTCTGCTACAAAATCATTTTTAACAAGATCCCAGTCCTGATTGACAAAAGCCAACGAGTCTCTTTCAACTAACATATCCCACAATTGGGCTTTGTCCATTTCTTTGTCTTGATCAAACGGATTCATAGTGTTTTTGGTATTAATTTAAAACTTCGGCTTGGTTAATTAAATGCTTATTGATAGCCTCCAGATCAGGTTCAACACCTAGGCCTATCCCTTCAGGAAGAAAGGCATAAGGAGGTTCTATGCGAATGGATTGTTTTAATAAATCGTGAGATCGAATCAAGGTACCAAAAATATCACTGGGCCACTCACAAGATTGAGCTGCTGCACAGGAATGTAAATACATCGCTTCCATAATTCCTAAATCAATCTCGGAACCGTGCCAACAAGGCAATTCAGCAGCAGTAGCAATATGATCTAACTTTTGAAAATTTGCTAAACCACAGTTGAAATTAAACCCGTCAATAGCTTGATGCTGAAGGGCTCTAATGGCTTCATGAACCCGCTGTCCGTGATCAACATAAGGGAGTGAAACGTGAAGTACAACAGGAATGGGGGAGTAGTTCCTGATTTGTGCGTATTCTTCAATTTTCCACCGAGGAATTGGATCTTCAATGCAGAGTGTATTCCCTATTTCTTTGAGTGCATTTATTCGGGTTTTTACCTCGGCGGACGAAATCCAACGTTCGTTTGGATCAAAAATTATTTTCATATTTGGAGCGGCTCTTTTTATTGCAGTTGCCCAACCCGCAACATCATCTTCTAAATCTGTTTTAAATTTTATGCAGTCATACCCCTGGGCAGCAAAATTGGATGCAATTTTCCCCACTTCGGCTGTAGTCCTATGACTGGACCAGCTCCCTACTTTAATTTTTTCTCGAATAGCACCTCCCAACAAATCAACCACACGAACCTGTTTTAAACGGGCAAAGCAATCCCAAATAGCGCATTCAAAACCATCATAAAGTCGTGTGTAGGGAATGGGAAGTTGTTGTCGGATGATATTTTCAATTGACATCCCGACAAACTTTTGGGCCACTTGCTTCACTGCCTCCATAGTATTGCCTCGATAACATTCTCCCCAACCAATGACTCCATTGGTGAGTTCAATGGAAATTAAAATTTTTGAAAGTTCGTCAAATTGAATGGACCAACCCATTTCTGTTCCCTGTGACAATTTATGCAGAGGCTTTTTTATTTCACTACTTTCAATAGTTCCCTTTTTGGCTGGTACTACTACCTCATAAAGTCTAATTTTAGATATTTCCATTTGCTTTTAGTTAGGGTAAAAAACTATTGCTGTAAAGGAGATTGGTAAACCCACTATCTACTTTTATTATTTGACCAGTTATCGATTTACTATATTCTGAGAGTAGGTAAACAACTGCATTTCCACAATCTATGGAGGTGATGACTTCTGGGATACTTTGGTAATCTTCAATTTGATCTTTCACCCATTTATCTGGTTCCTCAGACCATTCTCTAACAGCTTTTACATTATATGCTGAGTCTACATATCCAGGGGCAATTCCATTACATCTGATTCCATATTGACCCAATTCTATTGAAAGTCCTCGGGTAAGATTATTGAGGGCCCCTTTAGCCGAAGCATAGAGCGAATATTTATTTGTAGAATTAAACGCATGTACCGAAGAAACCGTAATAATATTGCCTTTGATTTTATGCGCTAAACAATCAAGAGTAAATGCTTTGGAAATCAACCATACACCTTTAAAATTTGTGTTAAAAAGAGTTTCAAACTCTCCCATAGTTGTCTCATGTGCTGGTTTTCTATGTCCTATCCCGGCATTATTTATCACTCCATGGAGGGGTCCCAGCTTTCTTTTAATTTCATTAAACAACCGCTCTACTTCTTCGCTTTTAGAAATATCGGCTACGATTCCTATAGCATTTTTATATTTTTTTGCTGCTTCTTCTACTTTTTCTTTTGAGAGATCATTAATCACGAGTGTGCCTCCTGCAAGATCAATGGCTTTGCAAATTCCTGATCCCACTCCAAAACCGGCACTGCCCGTAACAAGAAAATTTTTATTTGTAAGGTCTATTTTCATAATATTTACATGATCCCGTATTTGTTGAAGGCTTCAACGGAGCTCATTCCTGCTTCAATCGATTTTCGTACTAAATTTTCACCCTTTACTTTTTCAACGGCTAATTCAACTACTTTTTTATCAATTTCTTGAGGGATAATGCAAACCCCATCAATATCGCCAAAAACAACATCTCCTGGAGCAATAGCAACGTTGTCTATTTTTATGGGAACCCTAAAGTCAATTACTTTTCCTCTAGGAGCTTGATCTTGTGCATAGGTGCCATAGGAAAAGGTAGGAAAATTTAATTTCAATATCCCCAGTGTATCTCTAGAGTAGCCATTCAATACAGCTCCAGAGGCACCACATTGAAGAGCCCGAGTACTCATAAGCTCACCCCAAAGGGCGTAGGTGGGGGTTCCACCTGTACACAAATAAATTTCATTTTCTTTGAGCTGATCCAAAGCTTCGAGCATCAGTCCGAATGGTTTTTTGAGCGTTGCATTGGAAGAAGTTGAAGTATTATCAAGCGTATCGGTTTCGAGTACTGGCATCGCCCTTCCAACCACAATCATGTCGTCCCTGAGTGGTTTGATCTTTGGAGTTAAAAATTGATTTTGAAATCCAAGTTGATCCATAATATCTCCCACTACTGCGGTGTTTAAGTTTCCTTTTATCTGGTTTAAAAATTCTTTCTCGTTCATTTTTTCAAATTAATAAGTAGCTCTTCCTCCTGAAATATCAAAAATAGATCCTGTGTTAAAACTAGCCTCTTCCGATACTATCCACAGAGCTAGTGCAGCCACTTCATCAACTGTACCTGGTCTTTTCATAGGTATTTTATTGATCATGTAGGATAACATTTCAGGATCGGTTTCGCTATTCATCTCACTAGAAATTAGCCCGGGAGCTACTCCATTTACGGTAATATTCGTTTCTGCCAATTCCTTTCCAAGGCCTTTCACCATACCAATTAAAGCTGCTTTAGAAGCGGTATATCCCACCATGCCGGGGTTTCCTTCTTTTCCTGCTATGGAGGCAATGTGGAGTATACGGCCATAGTTTAATTTTTTCATAATGGGGATTACTGCTTTGGAAACGATAAAAGCACCCGTAAGATTCACATTAATCACTTGAATAAAATCTTCCAAATCGTAATTTTCAATTGGGCAACTGGAGGGTCCAACTATCCCAACTGTGTTGATTAAAATATCAATTTTTTTATGTTTGTTGAAAATTTTTTGAATGCACTGATTACTCTTTTTTTCATCAGAAATATCAAGAGTATATGCCTCTACTGAATCACCAGTATCCAAAATTTGTTGCTTAACTTTTTCGATTTCGTCGATTAAAATATCTGCAATAATGAGTTTTGCCCCTTCACTCGATAAACGAGTTGCTATGGCTTTTCCTATTCCTCTACCGGCGCCAAAAATGACGGCTATTTGATTTGTAAATCTCAACTCTTTTGTTGTTTAGGGTTTGGTTTTGGTCTATTAATTCGATACCTGAAACTAAACGCAATATATTAAAATTATATCGCTAACTCGTTATTGTTTTTTTTACTCGCAAGTTTGGGGAAATTAAATATATATGATTTAAAAATATGTTCTTTGGCAAGCTCCTTCTAACGGAACTTCAGGGGAGAATTTTAACGTTAAATCAATAGTTTAGAAAAGAATTAATGAATGCGTTTTGAAGTAAAAAACCCTCCACTTAGGGCTTCTTATATAAAATTATTGGCGAGGCTGATAATTATAGTAATCCTCTACTGGGGATCATTAGATGATCGTAACCTGTTCCTTTAAACATAATTTATGGTGCGGCACTCATAAAATCTGTAGTATTTCCCTCTAAAGAAGCTGGATCTTTTGGAATTAGCATTAAGTGAGCTCCTGATTCTATCCATTAACCTTCAGCTGCGTCTTCTTTATTAAGAACTAAATGCTTGGTATTATCTTCTCCCATGTCTCCGTGAAGCATCCATGTCCAACCGTCATGATCCTTTTCAGGTTTTTTTAACTTTGATAAAAAAATAAAAAAAAATCTCATATATCTCTTTGCTATGTTTTCTAGTTTGATTTATGCAAATGATGACAACCCTATTAAACATAATATAAATGTATTTGCTGAAAGCAGAAATGATTATATTTTAAAAGGAACTGACAAAATTGGAAATATTAACGGAACCGATCCTGAGTTAATTTTTGAGGTAGGATCTGAAATAAAATTTCAAGTCAATGCACCTGGGCATCCATTTTACTTAAAAGTAGAAGCTGGTATTGGAAAGAAAAATCAGATCCCAGAAATTGAGAATAATGGAGCCGCGAAAGGATTAATAATATGGACACCTTCAAAAAAAGGAACTTATTATTACCAGTGTGGAAAACATAAAAATATGGTTGGGGTAATAAAAATTATTTAGTTTGGCACAAAAATCTTTTTAATTAAAGAAATTTTATCTTATTTGGCTATTCGGACACCCTGCCAACCATTATAGTAGAACCTATAATTATTACTTTCATCTAATTCTCAAAATTTAAGACAATTATTGACTGTAGGTAGATTACATGTCAAATCTCAACCCCCTGTTCCAATAGAAAAACCATTTTCTAAAACCCACACCCTTGCTCTTGGATTAGGAGTACCTGAAAACTTTTAGCTTTTAAATGGTGATGTCAGGCATTATTTCATTTGCATCAACTTTATCAAAAGTATCTCCAAGAAATCTCCTAAGATATTTGAATGTTTCACTGATATTCTTATGATTTAGGAACTTTGCAACTGTATCAATGTTTTTTGTTTTTTTCCAGATTAATGCACCGCAGGTTCTTCTCGCATCGTGAGTTTTTGTTTTACTTGTTCTTTCTAAGCCAGAGGATTTAACCCATTCAGTAAGCTTATTATTCATGTCGCTATAGGTCAACGCCAAAAAAACTTTATCGTTTAAGCCTTTTCTTTCAGGCATAAATTCCACAGCCGAGTTTGATATAGGAATCACTTGACTATGTTTGTTTTTTCGTGTAAGTATGTCAGCTGTTATTCGACCATCTTTAAGGACTTAATATTATTAAATATTGTTAAAGTATTATATTAATTGAGGTTTTGAAGGTTAATGAAGTTAAATATAGTTGTTGTCACTTTCCAATACAAAATTGACTAAATATAGTCCCCAAAATATCTTGGTCGTTATCTATATTTCCTGTAATCGAGCCGATGAAGTGAATGGCCTCCTTTAGTTCGATACTCAGTAAGTCCCCCGGCAGTGCTTGGTCTAGACCCTCTAGAATGGTCTCGATAGCCCTCAAGGCTTCCGACAAGGCGTGGAAATGTCTGCTGTTGTGAATGATCAGATTGGATTCGCTTTTCATATTTTGAATCAGGGTGACCAAGTGGTTTTTTAACAGAGCTAGGCTCGTACTGTTTTTTGTTGAAATTCCGAGAGCGATCACCTCAGATTCAAAGTTGAGGTTGGATTTAATTTCAGACGCCAAGTCCTCACTGTGCGTGTTGTCGTATAAGTCGATCTTGTTTTCTACAAGTAAAATGGAAAGTCCCTCGTGGTGCAGCTCTTGGATTTCATTTACAATGACAGGAGCAGTGGTATCCCTTTGATAGAGATAAATTAAAACACGAGCTTTTTTTACCTTTTCTCGCGCTTTTTTTACACCGATGGCCTCTACCACATCGTTCGTCTCTCGCAATCCAGCTGTATCGATAAAGCGAAAGAGAATCCCTCCCAGCACCAAGGTATCTTCGATACTGTCTCGCGTAGTCCCTGGGATGTTCGATACGATGGCTTTTTCTTCTTCGAAAAGCGCATTGAGGAGAGAAGATTTACCTACGTTGGGTTTTCCGGCAATCGCCACAGGAACTCCTTTTTTAATTACATTTCCATAGGCAAAAGAGTTTTTCAAATCGCTGACGTCTTTGTGTAATTTATTTAGTAGGGATCGGAGTTCTTCTAGATTAGCAAATTCTACTTCCTCTTCACTGAAGTCTAATTCAAGCTCAATCAATGCCTTAAATTGAATGAGTTCTTGTCGTAAGGCTTCCATTTTTTTAGAAAACCCACCCCGCATTTGTTGCAGTGCAAGTTGATGGGCAGCTTCACTTTCTGCTGCTATAAGATCGGCGACCGCTTCGGCTTGGCTCAAATCCATTTTTTGGTTCAGGTAAGCTCTCAATGTAAATTCCCCAGCTTGTGCGGGTTTGACCCCTTTGATGAGAAAACAAGAAATGATTTTTTGCTGTATGTAGGAAGATCCATGGCATGAAATTTCTACGACATTCTCTCCTGTATAGGAATTTGGAGCTTTAAACTTGGTGAGCAGAACTTCATCGATGATTTCCCCTTCTGATACAAAATCTCCTAAGACCGTAGTGTTGGCCTGAATTTTATCCCAAGATTCTTTGGATTTGGGTTTAAAAAACGGCGCAGTAAAGTGAAAAGCCTCCTCTCCGGAGAGTCGAATCACACCAATCGCCCCGCTTCCTTCTGGAGTAGCAAGAGCGATGACGGTACCTTCCGTTAGCATAGCTTATATTTTTTTGGTAAATGTTGCTCTGCGTTTGTGGAGTCGGTGTTCATAATTTTTCCACAACTTTTGGATTGCTGTATTTTCTTCTAATTCAGGATTGGTTTCTACAGTAGTGATCTTTTGTTTGTTAAACAACTTTTGCATCTCGTTAAATATGATAGCAGTAATTCCCTTGTTTTGGTAATCGGGATGGACGCCGATCAAATAAAAAGAGGCCCGTTGGTTATAACGCATTGCCTTAAAAAGATAAAAGGCGTTAAACAAGGTAAATTTTCCATTGATTTTTTTCAGTGCTTCGGTAAAAGAGGGCATGGTTATGGAAAAGCAAATCAATTTACCGTGTTGGTCAACAATACATTTTATAAAATCAGGATTGACAAACTTTAAAAAACGTTTTTTATAGTTTTCGATTTGATATTCTTGAATGGGCACATAGGTTTGCAATTCATTATACGTTTTGTCTAGCAGGTCAAACATTTCATCTATATAAGGAAGAATTTCATTTCGATTTTTGAAATTTAATAAGGTGAGTTGATATCGTTCCATGACTAATTTTGAAAAGCGCTTTACTTTTTCCGGAGACGATTCGAAATCTGTAATTTTTATTTCATATTCCACCCACCTCGCTGCAGTCTGAAAACCGAGTTGTTCTAAATGCTTGGCGTAATAGGGAGCATTGTAAAGAGTAATCATGGTATTTCGCTCTTCAAAGCCCTCCACAAGAAGGCCGGCTTTGTCTAGATTAGAAAAGCCTACAGGACCTTCTATGTTTTTCAATTGGTGTTCTTTTCCAAAAGCGACAACCTGTTCCAAAAGAAGTCGGGTCACTTCAATATCATCCACTACATCAAACCAACCAAATCGAACTTTACTTTTTTTAACCTCATTGATCTCGATCCAGTTAATTATCGCGGCGATGCGACCTACGATTTGTGCTCCTTTGTAGGCAAGAAAAAAACGGGCTGTAGCATTTTGGTATACTGGATTTTGTTCTGGGGTTATTGTTTCAATTTCGTCTTTGGTTAAAGGCGGAACCCAATAGGGGCTGTCTTTGTATAACTGAAAAGGAAATTTTACGAAAGCAAGGTAATCTTCGCGGGTTTTAGCCTCTTTAATATGGATATCTTTACTCATTTCTTCAGTTGCGTTTTGCTTTACGGTTTCTTTTTCGCTCAGTTTTTGAATTTTTATTCAACGTTTTTCTTAGTTTTCTTTCTCCTTTTTTATTTGATTTTGCTTCAATTTCTTCGGCTGAGATAAAATCTTTATGAAAATCCAAGCGGTAAGATACGCCAACATTTGCAAAAATGCTACTGGGTGTACTTTTTGACGAGGCGCCTAGGGTAGCTTCCAATTGGATGTCCTCTGAGAAGAGATAAGCCGCTCCAAGACGGTAAAGGGAATCTTGGAATAAATCACTTTGACTGCCCTGATGCTCTACATATACAGACCATAAGGGGTCTAATGTGTGCGTCAGAGTCAGTATGTAGCTCATTTCGGGATAATCGGACAAATACCGATCGTAATTAAAATTCGTTACAAAGACCCAAGTTCCTAAAAAATGCGATTGAGTTGCCAGGGTTCCTCGAAGATTAACAGGAGGTTCCTCATCGGGAGGAACTCCTAGGTTTTGGAAAAGAAGTGGGCGGTAAATACTTCCAAATACATTATTGTAAGGAAACGGATTGTCTTTTCGACTGTAATTACCTCCTAAAGTCAATGAAACTGCTGGAATTAAATCTCTTAATTTGAAACCATTGTTGGCCTTCCAACTGTAAACATTAACATCGCGCTCTTTCTTGAAGGGATCGTAAAGAAGGTATTTCAATCCAATAAAATTTTGTATAAAACCCTGTTTGGGGTTTCGTAGAGGTTGAGCAGCGAGTTTAGAATTCAAACTCCCTCTTAGATATTTACTCTCCACGGTCAGTTCTAAAGTTTCCAACCAAAAACCCCATCGCAGGGAAAGGAACCCGATTCCTCCATCAAAAGTAGAGTTGTTGTATCCACTGTGAGAATAATGACGATAGGCCAAGCCAAATTCAGCTTGGATAACGTTTTTCCCCACAGCAAAGGCTCCAATAGAGGCTCCAGGACGATTGGAATTGATCTGATCGGTGTATTGCGCTTGCACTACTACAGAACCGAGAATTAAAAAAAGGGCAAATCGGTTAAAAAACATACGGTAAATATAAGGCAAGAATCTATGAAATTTTGTGATCCTCGGTGCTTAATGCAGGATAAAATTTCGCAGATTCAAAACGAAATAGTTACATTTGATTGGTAAACAAACTCCTTTGGCGTGCTTTTAAAATTCTTGTTGTTTTTTTTGGGTGGAATCTATCTTTTGCGATTGCTTTCTCCTTTTTTATTTAAACTGATGTTTTCGAGTTTAGCAAAAAAAGCGAATAAAGCGCAATCTTCTGAACCCAAAAAAAAGTCCAAAAAAAAGAAGGCTTCCGATACACTAGGTGAATACATCGATTATGAAGAAGTGGAATAAAAACGTACTTCCTTCTACGATTTTGTACCATGCAGGGGTAGTCCTTGGTTTTGCACTCGTAGCGCTTCTGTTTTATTACCCTTTATTATCCGGAAAGACCTTATTGCAATCTGACATTCGACAATATCAGGGGATGTCCCGACAGTTGCAAGAACATCGAGAAGCTACTGGCGAAGAAACGTATTGGATCGACAATGCCTTTGGGGGGATGCCCACCTATCAATTGGGTGCAAAGTTTCCAGCAGATGTGCTGCAGCCTATTTATTCGTTTTTTCGAATTTTACCTCGACCCGCTCACATCCTATTTCTTTATCTACTAGGGGTCTATTTGGTTTTACTTATTTTAAGAAAACCCAGGCCTGTAGCGCTTTTTGGTTCCCTTGCTTTTGGCTTTTCCACTTACTTACTCATCATTTTACAAGTCGGACACAATACCAAAGCGTTGGCAGTGAGTTTTTTTCCTTTTGTCTTTGGGGGTGTACTTCTTTTACTACAAAATCGGTGGTTCTGCGGTGTATTGATGAGCTCATTAGCCTTGGGGATGCAGATTCGAGCCAACCATTATCAAATGACCTATTATCTCTTAATGCTGCTGGGACTTTTGGTTTTGGTTTATGGGTATCATTCTTTAAAAAATAAGCAAACAAAAAGCTTTCTTCAATCCCTAGGTGCATTAATTGCTTCTGGTATTTTGGCACTTGGGTTTAATGCCACACCACTTTTGGCAACTGCAGAGTATACTGATTTTAGTTCGCGAGGTAAAAGTGAGTTGAAACAGAATGCAGACGGCAGTCCAAAAGAACAATCTACGGGTTTAGACTTTGACTACATCACTGAATACAGTTATGGGATTTTTGAAAGTTTGAATCTTATTGCCCCTCGAGTTCAAGGGGGTGGGTCCAGTGAAGATCTGGGTACAAACCACGGTGTATATGATTTCTTGATTGACAATGGCGCTTCTCCAAATCAAGCTCGGGAATTTTCAAAAAATGTCCCGACCTACTGGGGGGAACAACCCATTTTAGAGGCGCCCGCTTATATTGGAATTACAGTGTTCTTTTTTGCATTGTTTGGATTTTTCTCTAGCCGTGGACCACTTCGAACGACCTTGGCGCTGGGAGCTCTTTTTTCCCTTTTGCTCTCTTGGGGTAAAAACTTGAGTTTCTTAACTGCATTTTTTGTTTCGTATTTTCCACTTTACAATAAGTTTCGAGCGGTTTCTTCCATTCAGGTCGTCTTGGAGTTTTGTCTTCCGATGTTAGCCGCAATGGGACTTTTTCATGTTTTTTACAGCACACAAAAATTGGAGCTCAAGCGGTTTTTGAAAATCGCGGCGATTCCCATAGTACTGTTTGCGCTGGTACTACTGACCCAGGGGATGTTGTCTTTTTCAGGAGCTAATGACGCCTATTTTAAAGAAATCTACGGGACAGCTTTAGTTTCTCAGATTCGCGAAGCCCGGATTTCCATTTTTCAGTCTGATCTATTCAGAGGTATTTTATTTTGTGTGCTGTTGACTAGTTTAATTTATCTCTATCAAACCAAAAAAATTAAAAGAGGGTTGGCCTTAAGCTTGGTCATTGGACTATTGATCATTGACTTAATTGGAATATCCAATCGTTATATTGATCGTGAGGCTTTTGTTTCCAAACGATTTACAAATGCTCCCTTTCGAATGACAGCCGCAGATCAGGCCCTACTCCAAGACCAGAGCAGGTTTAGGGTGTACGAACCCCAATTGGGTTTAACAGGAGCCCGAACGGCCTATTTTCACAATGCTTTGGGGGGCTATCACGGTGCTAAGCCAAGACGCTTTGAAGAACTTTTTGAAGCGTATAGCGCGCAGCAAAACACAGGAATCCTTGATTTTTTAAATGTCAAATACATCCTGTATCCAGAGGAGGAAAGCGGGGAACTGAAACCCCTGCTCAATCCCAACGCTTTGGGTCCCGCCTGGATGGTTTCAGAGATTGAGACCAAAGCAACTCCAGATGCGCTTCTAGAAGCATTAAAAGAAACAGATTTTAAAACCACTGCCTTGGTTTTAGATCACGACTTACCAGCTGATTTTTCCAAACAATATACTCTAGATTCACTAGCGCAAATAACCCTTTCCAAGGCAAAACCAGATCAGTTGACTTATCGTGTACAAACGACAACCCCAGCATTTGCTGTTTTTTCGGAAATGCATTACCCCAAAGGATGGAAGGCAACCCTAGACGGAAAACCAGTGCTAATTATCAATGTAAATTATGTATTACGGGGAGTACAGGTTCCTGCCAACGCTTCCGTAATTGAATTCCGATTTGAGCCTGAGGTGATCAAACAAGGGACACGACTTCGGTGGCTTAGTTTGGGGCTGTTCGCAATCAGTATCTTGGTTTTGGGATATTTTCAATATTTTAAAACGAAGAGCTGAAAGCTATGGGAATCATCGCCAAACAATCCCTGTACAATATGATCAGTATTGGTGTAGCCTTCCTGATCGGGGCTCTCAATATGCTCTTTTTGTATCCGACCTATCCCGGCAAAGAATTTCAAGGCTTGGTGGTCGCCCTTTTGGCCAATTCGAATCTAATTCAACCCTTTATCTCCTTTGGAGTTCAGCATACCTTAATCAAGTTTTTTAGCAGCTCTAAGGATAAAGAAGAACAAGACCGATTACTTTGGTTTGTTTTGCTCTTTCCTTTACTCATTTTAATAATACTAATCCCCCTGTACTTTTATTTTAACTTTGAGATTCTCAATTTCTTATCCAATGATAATGAAGGGGTGGCACGCTTTCCCTTTTTAATCATTGCAATTGCTGTTTCTACTGCCTATTTTGAAGTCTTCTACAGTTGGTTGCGGGTTAATTTAAAATCGGTTTTTGGTAATTTTTTAAAGGAAGTATATCCCAGATTTTTAACTTTTACATTGCTGATCTGTTTTGCGTTCCAATGGATTGATTTGAACACGTTTATCAACTATCTGATTGGTGGGTATTATCTGCGTTTACTGATTATCATGGGATATAGTTTTTCAGTTTACATCCCTAAGTTTCAATGGAAACTCCCTTCATCTTGGCGTGAGATGTTACGTTACAGCGGACTGATTTTCCTCTCTGGAGCTGCGGCGAGTTTTATCTTGGATATTGATAAGTCCATGATTTTTTCTTTGACAACCGATGCCAATGTAGCCTTTTATGCCGTAGCACTCTATATCGCTGCAGTAGTGGAAGCCCCCGGGAGAGCCATGTTTCAAATCACGAGTCCCTTAGTAGCTCAAGCCTTAAACGCGAACGATGTTGAACGTTTGGAACGTCTTTTAAAAAAGAGCAGTATCAACCTGATGATTGTTTCTGGATTCCTGTTTTTACTGATCAACCTCAACTTAAAAGATTTTTATCAAATTATCAATCAAGAGGGTTATGCTTCTGCAATAGGAGTAGTTATTTTGGTCTCTTTGGGGAAATTATTTAGTGTTTCTATGGGTTGCCTTAACAACATCATTAGTAATTCAAAGTACTATTCCTATGTTTTTTGGTTTTCTATATCTTCTGCGATAATGGCAGTTATTTTAAATTACATTTTCATTCAATCCCACGGCATTATAGGTGCAGCTTTTGCAACGGTACTCGTCATACTTTTTATCAATTTGTGTAAAATTCTTTTGATTCAATTTTTATTTAAAATTCATCCCTATTCTACTAAAACCCTTGGGGTCGTATTGAGTATGGGGTTGATTTATGCCGTGATTGATCAAATACCGACTGTAGTAAACCCCTGGCTGTCCATCCCATTGCGTAGTGTATTGATTTTAGGACTTTTCAGTATTCCCTTATTTACTTTTCGCTGGTCTTCGGATATTGAGTCGCTCATTCAGGATTTTCGCAAGCGACTATTTTAATTTTTCTACCAGATATTTTCCTGTATGCGATTTTGGAAGTTTTGCGATGGCTTCAGGAGTTCCTTGTCCTACTAAATAGCCACCTGCATCTCCCGCTTCGGGACCTAGGTCTATAAGATGATCCGCACATTTGATCAATTCGAGATTGTGCTCTACCACAACAATAGTGTGTCCTCGGTCAATCAACGCATTGAACGAAGTGAGCAATTTTTGGATATCGTGAAAATGAAGTCCCGTGGTAGGTTCGTCGAAAATGAAAAGTACTTTCTCCTTTGAAGAACCTTGACTGATAAACGAAGCCAATTTAATTCGCTGTGCTTCACCCCCCGATAGAGTGGCAGAAGATTGGCCAAGGGTTACATATCCCAATCCCACGTCTTGGAGTGGTTGTAATTTTTGAATAATTCGCTTTTGATCATGAGAAACAAAAAAATCGATAGCGTCATCCACGGTCATGCAGAGGAGGTCATCAATATTTTGGTCGTGAAATTTCACTTCTAAAACTTCTTTTTTAAAGCGTTTGCCGTTGCAGTGCTCACATTCTAAAATGACATCTGCCATAAACTGCATCTCGATGGTAACGGTTCCTTCACCTTTGCAATGGTCACAGCGCCCTCCATCCACATTAAAAGAAAAATGTTTGGGCTGATAGTTTCGGTTTTTAGATATTGGTAAAGAAGCGTACAAGGAACGAATCTCATCATAAGCCTTGATGTAGGTCACAGGATTGGATCGGGAAGATCTTCCAATGGGATTTTGATCTACAAACTCGACACTGCGAAGGGTGTCTAAGCTTCCTTTCAACTCAGTGTAGGATCCAGGCTTTTCACTGTAAATATCAAAATGACGGAGTAGGGCAGGGTAAAGGATTTTTTTGACCAAGCTGGACTTACCACTTCCAGACACTCCGCTTACAACGGTAAGTACACCCAATGGGATTTCGAGATCAATATTTTTGAGATTTTGTTCTCTTGCACCTTTAATTTCAATTTTCTTTTTCGAAGTTCTCCTCTTCTTTGGGACTTCAATTTTTTTGGTTCCATTGAGATAGGCTGCGGTCAGCCCATCGCTTTTTAATACTTGTTTTAAGGGTCCTTGGGCAATTATCTCACCTCCCAAAGTACCTGCTTCAGGACCAATATCAATGACTTGATCAGCCGCATTCATAATTTCCTCATCGTGTTCTACAACAATGACGGTATTACCCAAATCTCTTAGATTTTTTAAAACTTCAATCAGGCGTTCGTTGTCCCGTGGATGCAATCCGATAGAAGGTTCATCGAGAATGTACATGGAGCCCACCAAACTGCTTCCTAGGGAAGTGGCCAACTGTATGCGTTGCGATTCACCTCCAGACAAGGTGTTGGACCGCCGGTTTAGCGTCAGGTATCCCAAACCAACTTCCTGGACGAATTTCAATCGACTGTTGATTTCAATTAACAAGCGTTCAGCGATTTCCAGATCGTGTGCCTTTAATTCTAAATACTGGAAAAAGCGTGCTAAATTATCTAAGGAGATCTGAAGCAAGTCTCCGATGCTTTTTCCTCCAATTTTTACGTAGTTGGCCTCATCTTTAAGACGTGTTCCTACGCATTGGGCGCACGAAGTTTTTCCTCGATAGCGAGAAAGGAGTACGCGGTTCTGAATTTTGTAATTCTTTTTTTCGATTCGTTTAAAAAAGTCGTGAATTCCAGTAAAGTGGGAATTGCCTTTCCAAAGAAGCTCCTTTTGTACTTTGGTAAGTTCGAAATACGGTTTGTGAATAGGAAAGTCAAAGAGATAGGCGCTGTTGATGAGTTTATCGTAAAACTTTACCATAGTGGAGCCGCGCCAAGGCACGATGGCTTGATCATAGATCGACTTGCTCGTATCGGGAATGACCAATTCGGGATCAATACCCATCACATCACCAAAGCCTTCACAAACCGGACAGGCCCCCAATGGATTATTAAAACTAAATAAATGGACACTAGGCATTAAAAAAGTCAAGCCATCCAATTCAAATTTATTTGAAAATACTTCACGACGCTTGTCTTCAAGGTGTAGTAAAGAACAGATTCCTTTTCCTTCATAGAATGCCAACTCAATCGCATCGGCTACGCGGTTGTAAAAGTCTTCTTCATGGCGAACCACCATACGGTCAATGACCAAGTCAAAACCCTTTTTTGGAGCAATTTCCAAGGTGTCTAAAGTTTGCGTTTCCCCGTTGACGAATATTCGGGCAAATCCCTGCTGAATAAAGATTTTTATTTTTTCGTCTAAAGTGCGATGGGATTCTGCCTCAACTGGCGCAAGCAGCAACAACCGAGCTCCAGTCTCTAAGCTTTTGATTTGATCGAGAACGTCTCGGACACTGTCTTTTTTAACTTCTTTTCCTGAAATCGGAGAATGAGTTTTACCGATACGTGCAAAGAGTAGTTTTAGATAATCGTAAATTTCGGTCTTGGTGCCCACGGTAGAGCGTGGATTGGAGGTGCTCACCTTTTGTTCTACTGCAATCGCTGGGGAAAGCCCTTTGATGAAATCCACCTTGGGTTTGTTCAAACGACCCATAAACTGTCTTGCATAAGAAGAAAGACTCTCTACATAACGGCGTTGGCCTTCCGCGTAGAGGGTATCAAAAGCTAAAGAAGATTTTCCCGATCCGGACAAGCCCGTAATCACACTCATTTGATTTCGAGGGATGGCAAGATCTACGTGCTTTAAATTGTGTAAATGGGCTCCTTTGATAATGATATGTGTCTTCGGATTGTAATCCAAAATGTTTTTCATAGCTTTTTTTAAGGCGCATAAATTACGATTTTTAAATGAGAATCTACCCGAAAGGACTTGCTGATAATATCAACAATTGAAGCAAGGAAAGGGCAGATAAAAGGGTAAAAAAAGGAAAGGATAGTATAAAGTTTTAAAAATTTGTATATTTGTGAAAAATAGTTTGCCTATAGCATAAAATTACTTTTAAACATTACGGAATTTTTAAACAGTTCAGTTAACTAAGTAATTTAATTATGCACTCCAATCAATCTTCTCAGCTCACAGATGCACAACTGGTTTCAAGCTACCTCGACGGTTCTGAATACGCACTAGAACAGCTGATTAATCGCCATCAACTTCAGATCTTTAATTTTATTAATTTTAAAATTAATGATCGCGACACTTCTGAAGACCTTTTTCAAGACACCTTTATCAAAGTAATCCGCACACTAAAGAGTGGGGCTTATAATGAAGAGGGGAAATTTCTGCCTTGGGTCATGCGTATTGCACACAATTTGGTAATCGACCATTTTAGAAAAAGCAATCGCATTCCAACTGTAGGGAAAAAAGAGGATTTTGATATTTTTCAATTCATTTCTGATAAGTCACCAAATGCGGAAAGTACGCTTGTCCAAGAACAGGTTTTAAAGGATCTTCAAAAATTGATTCAGGAATTGCCTGAAGATCAAAAAGAGGTATTGATCATGCGTTTATACCGCGATATGAGCTTTAAAGAAATCGCCGAAAACACCAATGTTAGTATCAATACAGCTTTGGGAAGAATGCGATACGCCATTATCAATCTGCGTAAATTGATTACCGAACATCAAATTATTTTAGAAGTCTAGCAATTTTTGATGTTTTTTGCCGTTCTTAGTAGTATAGAATTCATTTATGGCAAAAAACTACTCTCAAGACAAGTCTGTTACTTCTGAATGGGTGCCGAGCAAGTATGTGATTCAACGTATTTTGGCATTTTCAAAGGCTTATCAAGAGACTAAGGAAGAAAAAGATCCTTTAGATTTACTTAAGAATTAAACTTCTTCAGCACTGATTTTCTTCCAATAGTACGGGTGATAACGTCCTTTTCTAAATCCCATCCTCTGGCTGGCGAATACTCCCTGCCGTACCAAATAATTTGGAGGTGTAAATCATTCCACAATTCTTCTGGAAAGAGGCGTTTGGCGTCTTTTTCCGTCTGAACAACATTCTTTCCATTTGAAAATCCCCAACGGTACATAAGTCTATGTATGTGCGTATCTACAGGAAAGGTTGGAATACCAAAGGCTTGTGCCATCACTACAGCAGCTGTTTTATGTCCTACTGCTGGGAGCTCCTCCAATTCCTTATAGGTTTGGGGAACTTTGCCCTGATGTTTTTCCAAAAGTATATGAGAAAGGCCATAAATCCCTTTTGATTTCATCGGGGATAATCCAACTGGGCGAATGATGTCACGTATTTCTTCTACGCTCAGTTTGATCATCTCTTTTGGCGTTTTGGCCTTGGCAAATAGCAGCGGGGTGATTTGATTCACACGAACGTCAGTGCTTTGTGCGGAAAGTAACACGGCGATGAGTAGAGTGAACGGATCGCTGTGATCCAAGGGAATTGGAATTTCTGGATAGAGGTTCTGTAAGGCTTTGATCACAAAGTCAACTTTTTCTTTTTTGGTCATTCTTTTGTATTCTTAATAGCTTTTGTAATTTAGAAAAAAAAATAAGTTATGAAGACATTACAAGTAGGGGATTCGGTGCCCCATTTTTCCGTAGTAGACGATAGAGGAAAGACCCAGTCACTAGGCGATTATAAAGATCAAAAAGTAGTTGTTTTCTTTTATCCCAAAGCCAATACACCCGGTTGTACCGCAGAGGCTTGCGATTTGAGAGATCATTACAAAGAATTACAGGAGGCAGGGTATGCCCTTCTAGGAGTTAGTGCAGATTCGGTAAAAATGCAACGCAATTTTTCCGAAAAGTTTGACTTTCCTTTTCCTTTATTGGCAGATGAGAACAAAGAAGTCATCAATGCCTTTGGTGTATGGGGACTTAAAAAGTTTATGGGTAAAGAATACGACGGCATTCATCGTAAAACGTTTATCATCGACGAAAAAGGAGTCGTAGAACGTGTCATTGATAAGGTCAAAACGAAAGAGCACGCAGCTCAGATCTTAGAATAGCCCATTAAGACAAGAAAAATATGGCGGTTGGTTCTCACCAACCGCTTTTGTTGTTATAAGCCTGCAATTTCTAAAAGAATCTTTGCGAGTTCCCCAGGTTGAGAAAAATTAGGAGTTTGACTTGTGTTCAAGCTGAATACTTTTTCTACTTTTCCCTGATACATACTCCGCTGAACGGCAATTGGAATGGCGCGGTCTTCCGTACATTCGATATAGTACTTTGGAAGCATTCCAAAGTTTTTATCTGTGATTTCAAGTTCATAGCCTAAAGGAGCTACGGGCTCTGGAATAATACTGGGTTTGGCAGCCTCAAAGGCTTCTAGCGGGATATCGTGTGCAAAGACGTTGTGCATTTCGGCTTTTTTGACCAATGCGTATTCTTCGTTTTCTGTAAGATAAAAATTCTCTACTGCCTTTGAACCTTCTACCCCTGAGACCACAAAAAAAAGAGCCTCCCTCAGGAAGTAAAAAGGCCATGAGATAGACTAGTTTTTCAATCTTCTCAGGATGTAATTCCGCTACACGACTGATGGTAATACCATTAAAGCTGTGCCCCACTAAGATTACGGGCTCCTTTTGGGTGTCCAGAAGATCCGTAATAGTTTTTACATAGCGCCCCATTGAAATTTCGCTGGAAGGGTTTGCATCGTTGCCATGGCCGGGTAAGTCGGGTGTAAAGACATAATGTCCTGCCTCAAGTAATGGTTTTGCTACCTGTTCCCATTGCCAACCGCCTAACCAAGCAGAATGAACCAATAAAAAACGCGCTTGACGCGTTTCAGGTGCCGTTTCTGTAATTTATGAGTTATCGGTTGTATTCAATTTTTGGGTGTTTTTACAGCTGCTGAGACTCAAGATGAGTAGGCACAGTAGTGCTAGATTGGATTTGTACATGATATAGGATTTGGATTAAATAAATTTAAATTTAGCTAAAACTAAAAGTTAAACTAGGGATGGTCTTCCTTTTAACGGTTTTTTAATACTTAAACCTAGCTTCTTAAATCGGTTAGAAGTTCTTTATATAATCGTTTTACATATAGGTTTCCAAAACCATAGTGGGCTTCTCGTTTGCAGAACACGTGAAAGATAAGGTCAAATTCCTTTGTGTTCAATTCTTCGAGTATTTGTTTTAGTTCTTCTTTTGGACGTCCTATGCCTTCTGAGGGGAAACGCTCTATATGGTACGCTACTGCGCCTGGGACAAAAGGAAAGCTGTCTTGCAGTCCGGCTGCTACTGTTTTTAAGCGATCGAAATCTGATTTTTGAAAGGCCTCCCAAAGAAAAGCCCAAGAGGTAAGATCCTCTAGCGGCAAACGCTGTTTGTAGCAGTGTTCTAATTCGCTGCGACTTACTTTTCCAAACGCATAGGGAGTGTGTTGTGGAGGGTGTACCAAAAAAAGAGCACCCTGATGCTCTTTTTTTTGGAGTAAAAAGAGGCAAAACCACAGATTGACTTGACAAAACAAATCGTCTTCAAACCAGAGATTGATTTCCGCGGAATCGGGGAGTTTTAGAATTTGATAAAATAGAGCTGCAACCTCTTTTTTATACTCTAGTTGAACTTCTTTCCCGTAGTGTTCGTTGAGGTAGGTTTTTCGTTCTTCAAAAAATTGGGACAGCGAACTCTCACGTACAGGACCTTCCACCAAACATTCCCTGCAGACCAGTCTAGTTCCTTCTACTGAATCGGGAAATTGATGGAGAAGTGCGTCTCCGTTGAGAATGTGATAAGCAGTTTTCATAAGATGGAAAGACCAAGTAAGGATAAAGATAAAGCGAAAAAAAAGCTAAGACTTAATCCCAAACATTTGATTTTTCTTAATGAGTTCGGCAATTCCTTCGGGCAGGTGTTTTTCCCAGTCAGGTTCTCCATCGCGAATTTGTTGAAGAATTTTTCTACTAAAAATGTTGAGATACTCTTCTTCAAAATCAAAAATATCGATCACCTTCCCGTTATATTTAAAGAATTTGTAGAAATCCTTCATTCGGGGGTGGAGCTTGAGGTTGGTACTGTTGATGACCGTGCCGTTATCGTCTTTCATCGGGTAGAGATACACTTTGAGGTTGTTGTAAAACATCTTTCCAAAGGCTTCTAGTATTCCTCCCCCCAGGTCTTGGTAGTATTGTTCATCAAAAATTTCCACAAAATTGTTGACTCCCATGCTCAATGCCATTTGTTTTTTGGTGTATTGGGAAAGGTAGTCCACCAGCTTGTAGTATTCTTTAAAATTTGAAATCATGACCACATGACCCAAAGAACAGAGCAGTTTGGCGCGATCCATAAAGTCTTTCTCGTCAATTTCACCCTGTGCGCGTAGGTTGGAAAGGGTAATTTCAAAAATCACTACCGTTTTTTCTTCTTCTACTTCAGATTCATGGATAAAGGCATCGAGAGCTTTTTCAAACATATCGATATTAACCCGTGTTACAGGTCGAAAGCTACCCCGCAGGGTGAGGATATTCTTTTTGTATAGCTCTCGTGCAGGTAAGATGTTATTGCCTTCAGGATTGAACATGACTGCGTCGGTCATGCCGTTGCGAACCAGTTGTAAACTCATCAAACGATTGTCCACCCCCTTAAACAAGGGTCCTTTAAAATTGATCGTATCAATTTCTATGGCATCTTCATCGATATTGTCGTACAGGTAACGCAAGAGCTTTTTAGGTTCTTGGTATTTGTAAAAGGCACCATAAACTAGGTTGACCCCGATGAGGCCCAATACCTCCTGCTGGAGGCGTGCTTCCGTTTGATGAAAACGAACGTGGAGTGTGATTTCGCTATAGGGTTGCTTTGGATCGACTTGATATCGAATTCCCATCCAACCGTGGCCCTTAAATTTTTTTGCAAAATCTATAGTGGTTACCGTATTGGCATAGGTAAAGAACATTTTTTTGGGATTTTCTTCTCGGGAAATGCGCTCTTCAAGAAGTTGCATTTCGTGATCCAACATTTTATTCAGACGCGCTTCGGTGACATAACGTTTGTCGTCTTCTTCACCATAGATGTTGTCACTAAAGTTTTTATCATAGGCGCTAATGGTTTTCGCGATGGTTCCTGAAGCACCTCCAGAGCGAAAAAAATGTCGCGCTACCTCTTGTCCTGCACCAATTTCAGCAAAGGTACCATAGATGTATTTGTTTAAATTGATGCGAAGGGCTTTGGCTTCGACGGAGGGCCGGTTTTCCAATTCAGTTTCTCCGGGTAATTGTTCGGACATACTCGTTTTTAAGTTGGTTTTTCAAATCTACAAAGATTGTGCAATTAAAGGACAAAGATTACCTTTGAAAAACATGATCAAAGTTACTTTTTTAGGTACTGGAACTTCTCAGGGGATTCCTGTGATTGGGAGTACCCACCCAGTATGTTTGAGCAGTGATCCAAAGGACAAGCGCTTGCGGGTTTCAATACTAGTGCAGTGGGAGGACATCAATTTGGTAGTGGACTGCGGCCCGGATTTCAGACAGCAGATGCTTCGTGAAAATCTTCAACATTTGGATGGTATCATGTTTACTCATGAACATGCGGATCACAGTGCAGGAATGGATGATATTCGTCCCTTTTTCTTTCGCCAGGGGGCTATTCCCATGTACGGAAGCCAAAGGGTGATGGACAATTTCACTCAGCGGTTTAATTATATTTTTTCCAACGAAAATAAATATCCAGGGGCGCCTTCAGTAGACATTCATAGAATCAGCTCAAAACATTCTTTTGATTTTAAAGGAAAAAAAATCACCCCAGTTGAAGTTCTCCACGATCAGCTCCCTGTTCTGGGGTATCGCATTGATGATTTTTGTTATCTCACCGATGTAAAAACAGTCAGTGATCAAGAACAAGAAAAGTTAAAAGGCCTTGACGTTCTCGTTTTAAATTGTCTACGAAAGGAAGTGCACTCAAGCCATTTGAATCTTGAAGAAGCCTTACATCTGATTGAAAAACTCAAGCCCAAACGCTCTTATTTAACCCATATCAGCCATTTAATGGGATTTCATGAGGAAGTCAGTACAGAATTGCCTCCAAATGTTTTTTTAGCCTATGACACCCTAAGCCTAAGCTCAACCTAATAGTCACTTATGAAATTTAAAATTGTTCTTTATCTATTCCTATTTGCTTGTATCGTTCTTTTTTATCAAATTTTCAATACCAATAAAATCTTGAATCATCAAGACGAGCTAATTCAAAACCAGTATCAAACGCAACTACAACTCAAAGACTCCCTTGCCAAATTAAAGCGATTTCAAGATACGTTTGCCTATTTTTCGTTAGCGGGTAATTCAAATATAAAGGAAGAAATAACAAATTCATCACTGCTGGAAAAACAAGTGCGTGAGCAGTTGCTCACAATGAATACAGGTAAAGGACTGAAAGCACTCCTAAAGTTAAGCTCAGGTCGATTTTTAATCGACAAGGTAAAAGTTGTCAATCAGGAATGGGTCCTCATCGGTTTTAAATCGGATAAAAATTGGGGACAGGCGCTGTTGGATTACAAGCAGCAAGCCTCTGGCGACTTTGATTTTAACGTGATCAGGTTTTTTGAAAAATCTCTATAATTCGGTCTTTTCCAGCCACCCTAAAAGTCGTGTAAAGTTTTCCTGCGAAACGCTGTGTCCTTCAGGAAACTCGTGATATTCTATTTCGGTATATTTTTCGCTAAAAGGCAAAATGGTAGCTCTTGCTTTTTCTACTGGGATGACAACATCCGAGATGCCATGGGCTGCATAGGCCAAAAAGGTCGGAGGTTGTGAGGTGTCCACACTTTCGTGTACCAATCCGCTAAGCGCTACAATTCGGCGAATCTTTTTGGGGGTGCTAAAAGCCAGTGCCCAGCTTAAAATTGACCCTTGACTAAAACCTAATAAGCTGATATCATTAGAGTTAAGATCATATTTTTTAATTAAAAGATTAATGTTCTCATTCAATAAATCTACCGCACTCCAGGCCGCTTCCAGTTCAGAAGTAAATGTACCGTCTTCCTTAGGATAAAGGGGGTACCAAGCGTAACCGCCCGGGGATAAATTTAGTGGGGCTTGTAGGGCAATGATTGTATGTGATTTCGGAAGATAAGGCGCAAAGGAAAATAAATCGTCTGCATGACTTCCATACCCGTGAATTAAAAAGATTACAGGACTTTTTTCGAGCGTGTTTATTCCTTGACGGATGCGATATTCTAGCATAAATTGAATTCTAAGACGGGTTCATTTGGATTTTCTCTCCACGAATACAGCCGTAAACGGTTCCGCGAGTTGGAGTTCCGATAAACATACAGTTTTTGGAGCTTGAATAGAGTTGACTCTCTTCAAACTCAGCATTTCCGTGTGGAGTAAACAGGGTGAAATCTGCCGGTGCTCCAACGTTAAAAGGAGGTTCTTCAATACCAAACCGTTTCTTACCTCGGGTTAGAAAGGAGATGACCTTTGCTAGTGGAAAGTGATTTTGGAGTACAAGAAACGCAGCTTCAAGACCGATACTTCCCGCTTCCGATTCGACAAAGTCAAGGTTTTTAATTTCGGGGTTGATGGGTTGGTGTAAGCTACTAACCATATCGAGGGTTCCGTCTAAAAGGCCTTCTCGGAGTGCTTTTTGATCCTTAGCAGTTCGCAAGGGGGGGTGGAGTTTAAAATTGGGATTGAAGTCCATTAACTGTTCTTCAGTATAGAGCAAATGGGGAATTCCAACTCCACAACTCACGTTGAGTCCTTTCTTTTTTGCTTCGCGTATCAATTGAACGCTCGTGGCACATGAAACATAGGGAATATGAAGCTTCCCATGGGTGTATTCTAAAAGCTGGAGGTCACGTGCCAAGGGAGCGGTTTCTGCAACTTCTGGGATGCCTTTAAGGCCTAAATTGGTACTGACAGTCCCTTCGTGCATTTGTCCTGTATTGATCAAATTCAAATCGAGGGGATAGGCTTGAATAAGGCCGTTAAAACTTTGAACGTAGTCCAAGGCAATTCGCAAAAGACTAGGGTTTTTCTGTGCCGTATTAAAGTCTCCAAAAGAGCGCGCGCCTGCTTTGTGAAGGTCGTAAAGCGAAGCCATTTGTTGTCCTGCTCCGTTTTCTGATAATGCTGCGCTGATATGCAAGGCTGTAGTCTGCATTGCAGCAGATTGTAGCAGGTGACTTACATCAGCATGGGAGGAGATCACAGGGTCTGTGTTGGGATTTAAAAGCAGATTGGTAAACCCACTTTTAGCAGCAGTCAACAGTCCATTTTCTAAAGTCTCCCGTTCTTCAAACCCAGGTTCACCAAAAGAAACACAGGGGTCAAACCATCCAGAGGAAAGGTGCAATTCTTTAAGTTCTATAATTTGATCCGCTTCGGTTTGGATTTCGGTTTCGATTTGGGAGATAACACCGTCCTCGAGGAATACATCTAACGTTTGATTGTGAAAAGGACTCTTTTCATTGATTACGGTAGCGTTTTTTAAGAGTATCTTCATGTAATTAGAATCATGGCAAAAATAAGAAACAATTTTGAATCACTCAGACCGATGTACTTATTCTATAGAGGTCAAAATTTTAAATTGAATTTTCTCATGGGTCTTCTTTTGAGCGAGTTGGTGTAGGGCTCCATCAGTGAGTTGAAATAGACGGGGATACCCTCCTGTGACCTGCGCATCGCGCATCAAAATAATCAAGCTACCGTCTGGAGTACATTGGACTGTCCCTGGAAGTACGGGCGCCGTCCAGATTTGAGGGAGTTGGTGGGGTAGTTTTTCATTAAACTGATAGGCCATTCTGTTGTTCAGCTCGGAAAGTGTAAAAGTGCTTTCTTCCAAAATCTTTTTTTGGGCTTTTTTCAAAAGATGGTATTCTGGCCCTAAATAGACTTCAAGGGTTTTTTGGTTAAAATCCAAATTGGGAATCTTTAGGCGAGCTCCTTTTACGGGTTTAAAGTTGGAATCTCCTGTAGGGAGTAAGATTTTTTTGGAAATGCGTTCCTCGCGGGTCAGTCCTTTAAATTGACTTCGACTTCCCAAAACTTTTTCAGTTTTTATTCCCCCTGCGATCGCTAAGTAGGCACGACAACCGATTTTAGCGGTTCCTAGTTCTAGCACATCATTTTCCTTTACTTCAATAGGGGTCTGGTTTTTTATTGGTTTTCCATTTAATTGGGGTTGTATGTCAGCTCCAGTTAGCGCGATATAACTGTTTTTATGGAATCGTATTTTAGGGCCTTTAAGAGTGCACTCCAAGACGGCAGCCCTTTCGGGATTGTTCAAAAGTTGATTTCCGATACGATAGGCGTGTTGGTCAAGAGCTCCCGATAGAGGAACTCCAAAACTTTGATAGTCAAATCGACCCATGTCCTGAATGGAGGTATAAAGTCCGTGCTGCAGTATTTCAATCATGGGGTTTGAGTCTAAAGGTTCCTTGATTAATCTTTTTTTGAAGTGCTTTATAGTTTTTAGAGTCAATGGATTCAAAAGAAATCCAGTCCCCAGCAGTGGCAAAGCAGGGAGGCTGCTGCTGTGCATCAAAAAGAGAAAGGGGAGTGGTCCCCACCAGATGCCATCCTCCTGGACTGGAGCTAGGATAGATCCCTGTTTGCATTCCCCCAATCCCGACTACTCCTTTAGGCACCTTTAATAAAGGCTTTTCTTTACGAGGACAGTACAAACGTTTGTCTAAACCGTTTAAATATAAAAATCCAGGAAGAAAGCCTAGAAAATAGACACGATAACGAGTTTGTGTATGCAACTGCACTACCTCTTCAGGCTTTAGTTGTACCGCCTCCGCCAAAGCGAGTAGATCAGGAGCGTATTCAGGTTCATAACAGATGGGAATTTTCCAATGCCTGCCCTTGTTTACCGTTTGGTTTTCTACTTTTGGCTGAAGTTCCAACAGTCGTTGTTTCCACCAGGCGAGACTTTTCATATCCACGAGTAGATGTACCAGTAAGGATTGATACCCCATCGTACAGCGCGTTACTTTGACTTGTTTTTCTAGGATTATTTGAAAAGAGAGTAAAAAGGCTAAAAGGGTCTCAGAAGGTTCTTGATCCCATTCCAGCAGAAGTACTTTGGGGTGCAAGGCGAGAACACGAAAGTTTAAAGGGTTCTTTGTCATGGTTGAAGAGGGTATAAATTCAACAATTCTTTTAGATTTCTCACAACATTCGGATGGTCACCGTGAAGGCAAAAGGTCTCTGCTTTCATGGGAATCCATTGACCACTTACGGTTTGTACTTGATGTTCTTCTACTATGTAATTTAATTGTGCAGACATTGCTGAAGCGGTTGTTAAAAGGGCTCCTTTTTCACCTCTGGGCTGCAATTTCCCTTGCGCTGTATATCCACGGTCTAAAAAAGCCTCCCTCCATATGGTTATTCCTCTTGCTTTTGCTCTTTGTTCGAGGACGCTTTTGGGGAGTGTAAATATTAGTGCGTGGGGACAGCATTCTTCAATAACGTTGAGAACGATTTCTGCCACTTCTGGATTTTTGACACAATCGTTATACAACGCTCCGTGCGGTTTGACATGATGCAGTTGCTTTTTGTCCTCTAAAAGTTCCATAAAACTGTACAACTGGTCTTTCAAACTTTGAACGAGCTTTTTTTCGCTTATCTGGATCGACACGCGACCAAAATTTTCCCGATCTGGATAGGAGGGATGCGCTCCGATTTTAACCTTGTATTTTATTGCTAAATCGATTACCCGTTGCATCTCTTCCGAACTTCCTGCGTGCCCACCACAAGCTATGTTGCAGGAATTAATTAAGGGCATCAGTTCATTTTCATTTCCCATGCCTTCTCCCATATCGATATTGAGGTCTATTGGATTCATAGAAGAATTAAATATAGGGTTCGTAAGCTTAGAAACAGGGCTAAAAACACGATGAGAAGCCCCAAGGCATTTTGTTTTGCTTTGTATTTAAAAACCCCGAGTAATTTGGATTTGTTCATCAGCCAGAGTAATACGGCGGCAATGATGGGAAGTAATAAGCCATTAGTGATTTGCGCAAATTGGATGATGGTGATGAGTTGAATTCCAGTAGCAGAGAACAGTACACCTACTAAGATAACGAACAACCAAATCCATTTAAAATGATTTGATTTGAGATCGGTGGACCAGCCAAAACAACCACATACCACGTAGGCTGTGGCAAGGGGTGCGGTAATTGTACTGGTGATTCCGGCTGCAAAGAGACCGATCGCTAGAAAATAGTTAGCAAAACTTCCAAACACAGGCTCCAAACCTAACGCGAGGTCGGCTGCACTGTGAATGTCCGAAGCTTCAACACCTGCAGCAGTAATAATGACGCTGAGGGAGATCAATCCTCCTAAAGTGAGTGCGACGGTCATGTCTTTTAGTGCATGGGGTAAGTCGGAGGGGTGAGACCATTTTTCTTTTACTAATGCGGTATGTAAAAAAAGATTGTACGGAACAATGGTGGTTCCAACCAACCCGATAATGGTCAGTAAGCTTCCTTCAGGGGTTTCAAAAGTAAAGAGCCCCTTAACGATACGGAGTAAAGGAGGTTGGGTAGTACTGGCTGTGACTAAAAAGGAGAGACTCATCAGGAGAACCAGGCCAATTAAAGTACGCTCAATGATTTTATATTTTCCTGTCCACAACAAAGTTGCTGCGATGAGCCCGATTAAAACTGAAAATAAATTGATTTTAAACGCTCCTAAATTTAGTTGAAAACTCCCAAAAAGTGTTTCCAGCCCAAGTACAGCTCCGCTTATGTTTCCCGCTTCATAGGCCGTATTTCCAATCAAGATTGCAGAAAAAATCAAGGTGAGAATCGCAAATTTAATCCAAGGGGTTTGCACCTCTTCTCGGATGGCTTCAGTAATATTTTTTCTGCCGATCATCCCTATTTTTACAGCCATGGATTGCAGTACGAGGGCAGAAACAATTGCGATGAGTAGGGTCCACAATAATGCCATTCCAAAATTTACCCCAGCCAGAGTACATAGGGTGACAGTGCCTGGTCCAATAAAGGCAGCTGCGATTAAAGGTCCCGGGCCAAAATTCTTAAAAATCTTTTTAAACATGGACGATTTTAATTTAAAGGTAACCTACTTGCAGCAGTTGTACAATTTAATGGGTGATCTTTGCGCCAAAGTTTTCGTATACTCCAAGTCCAAAGAGAGCAAAGTCATATTTGATCGGGTCGCTAGGGTCATAGATGCGAAGCTGATCATCCAACTTCTGTAGTGCCTTTTGATCGTTTTGTTTTCGGTGTAATAAACCCAGAGCACGGGCTACATTTCCTGTATGAACATCCAGAGGGCAGGAGAGTTGTGCAGGAGTTAGCCGCTTCCAAATCCCAAAATCTACTTTGTTTTTTGAAGAACGCACCATCCAGCGCAAATACATATTGATTCGTTTTGCTGCAGAACCGTTTAGCGGATCCGAAACGTGTTTTTCAGTTCTTTTTTCGTGTTCAAGCTCAAAAAACAGAGATCTAAAATGATGAATATTTTCATCCATTCGGTGTGCTTTGGGGTTTTTTGAAAAGGCCACTTCCAGTCCCTGGTGATTTTGATATATATGTCGTAAAGCGCGAATAAAAAAAGAGAAATCGGTCCCGTTAAAGGTTCGGTGTACGAAAGAAGAAAGTTTTTTAAGATCCTTAGGAGTGTGGTTTTTCACATAAGTATAAGGGTCGTTTTCCATAAGTTCCATCATGCGTTTCCCACTTTTTAGGATACTGACTCGATTGCCCCAAGCGATCGTTGCGATCAAGAAACCGGCGATTTCTATATCTTCTTTTTTGGAAAAGTGATGGGGAATAGCAATAGGATCTTCAGTAATGAATGAGCGTTGCTCATAAGTTTTTGCTTTTTCATTCAAAAAGGTCTTGAGGTCACTGGACTGCATCAATCGATTTTTCCGTCTTTAAGGCTGATGGTCCGATCGGCTCGTTTTGCGAGGTCTTTATTGTGGGTCACGATCACAAAGCTACAACCCCGTTCTGCTTTTAATTCAAAAAACAGATCGTGCAGTTGTTCTGCATTTTCGGAATCCAAATTCCCACTGGGTTCATCGGCAAAAATAATTTTTGGATCGTTGATCAGTGCTCGGGCCACAGCAACGCGCTGTTGCTCTCCTCCAGATAGCGCAGCAGGTTTGTGCGAAGCGCGATTTCCTACACCGAGACGCTCCAACAATTCCATTGCCTTAGGAACAGCATTTTTTTGTGATTCCCCTCCCAACCAAGTAGGTAAACAAACGTTTTCTAAAGCAGTAAATTCAGGAAGCAACTCATGGAATTGAAAAATAAAACCCATTTTTTGGTTTCGAAATTGAGCAATGGCCTTATCGGAAAGTTGAGTGATGTCCACCCCATCCAAAAACAAGGAACTCTCTGGATTTGAGTTGGCTTTATCTAAGGTGCCCAACAAATGCAATAATGTGGTCTTCCCAGCGCCTGAGGGGCCTACGATAGCGACAATCTCTTGTTCAGCAACAACAAGACTAACCGAATCCAAGACCTTAAGTGTACCGAAGTTTTTTGAGAGTTTTTTTGCTCTGAGTAGTGCTTTCATACCAAGTCCAAAATTAGGACTTTATTTCCTAATGGAGAAGATTCTAAACGAGTACTAAGTAATTAAGATATTGAAACTTTAAACAGATTTTCAATCCATTTCTTCAATTCTATGATTTCATTGCATATCTTTATTTAAAGATTTTAAAAAAAGATTTATCAAAATGATCTATTTAGCTGGCGGATGCTTTTGGTGTACTGAGGCTGTTTTCCAACGTATTAAAGGAGTGAAAAAGGTGAGTCCAGGGTATATAGATGGCACGGTTAAAAATCCAGCGTATAGAGAGGTTTGTACAGGAAGGACAGGGCATACGGAGGCAATTGAAATTGTTTACGATTCGAAATTAATTAGTTTAATCGACCTCTTATTGATCTTTTTCAACACCCATGATCCGACGACTTTAAACCGCCAGGGAAATGACATAGGCACACAATATCGCTCTGGTGTATATTTTACAGAAGTTAAACAAAAAGAAGTGGTACTGCAAGTAATTCAACAATTGGAAAAAGAACAGATTTTTAAAAATCCTATCGTTACCGAGGTCAAGGAGGCTACTCTATTTTACACAGCAGAAGAACACATCGATTATTACAATCAAAACGGTGAGCAACCCTATTGTTCGTACATTATAGATCCCAAAATCGAAAAATTAAAAACCTATTTTTCAAACTATATTGCTATAAAAAATGAATGAAAATTTTAACATCGAAACCTTGCCCATTACGGAGCAAATTAAAACCAATTATGAGGACATTATCCATCTGCTAGGGGAAGACAAACTCCGCGAGGGACTACTAAAAACTCCAGAACGCGCTTCCAAGGCAATGAAGTTTTTGACCGAGGGCTATGAAAAAGATCCCAAACAAATCCTTCAAAGTGCTATGTTCGAGGAGGACTACAACGAAATGGTCATTGTTAAGGATATCGAATTGTACTCTCTTTGTGAACACCACCTTTTGCCCTTTTTCGGAAAGGCACACATCGCCTATATTCCTAACGGTCATATTGTTGGCTTGAGTAAATTACCCCGAGTTGTGGACGTCTTTTCTCGGCGATTGCAGGTGCAAGAACGTCTTACGGAACAAATTTTAGACTGTATCAACAACACATTAAATCCGAAAGGGGTCGCTGTAATCATAGAAGCTTCACATATGTGCATGATGATGCGCGGGGTTCAAAAACAAAACTCGACAACCACAACTTCTGGATTTAGAGGTGCTTTTAAGGAAACTGATACCCGAAATGAGTTTTTGAATTTGGTGCAATCAAAACTTTCTTAGGAGTCTTTAAATAATCGTTTAAAGCCCATGCGTTTTAGAATTTTCTTTTCAAATTCCCAAAAGAACTTGAATTGAAAAAATAAGGTTCCAATCAACAGGAGAAAAATTTGATAAACAGGGAAAATAATAAGCAATCGTAATACCCAATACAAAAAGGTTCCCATAAAAAGTGCATCGAAACGTTGCGGATCTAGTTGAAAAAAATCCAAAACGGGCTTACCCAAACGCACGCTTAAAGAACCTGTGATTCCAAACACTACGAAGATCACGATCAACTGAACGTTGGACGTGATTCCCCATTTTTCTTTAAGACTTTTGAAGTACAAGCTTTTACGTTTATTTCAAAAGAGTTGAAATTTGATCGGCCAGTTCCACGCCAATTCGATCCTGAGCCTCCATCGTTGCGGCTCCGATGTGCGGGGTTAAAGAGATCTTATCGTGCATCAAAAGTTTAATTTCTGGTCGGGGTTCATTTTCAAAAGTATCTAGGGCAGCAAAGGCGAGTTGTCCCGAGTCTAAGGCCTCTACCAAGGCAACTTCGTCAATCACACCACCTCTTGCTGCATTGATTATTCCTGCTCCTTTTTTTATTTTTGCAAATCCAGCAGCATCAATCATATATTCCTTTTGAGCAGGGACATGCAGTGTGATAAAATCGGAAGAGGCAAGCACTTCGTCGAAACCTTGAGTTTTAAGGGTGACATCAATACGATCACCAGTAGCTAAAGCAACTTCTACGGAGGCACTTTCGATAAATTTATCGCTTACCACTACGTGCATCCCAACTCCTAGTGCAATTTTTGCAACTTCTTGACCAATTCGTCCAAAACCAATAATCCCAAGGGTTTTTCCTCGGAGTTCCATACCTTTTGCATAGGCTTTTTTCAACCCTTTAAAGTTGGCTTCTCCTTCCAAAGGCATGTTCCGGTTCGAACTGTATAAAAATCGTACCCCTCCATATAAATGCGCAAAGACCAGCTCTGCAACAGAAGCGGATGAGGCAGCAGGCGTGTTGATTACATTCAAACCTTTCGATTTGGCATAATCCACGTCAATATTGTCCATTCCCACTCCACCACGTCCAATGAGCTTTAATCCTGGACAGGCATCGATAAGTTCTTTTTGAGCGGTGGTTGCACTGCGCACAAGTAAGGCTACAATATCATTTTTATTGATGTAATCAATTAATTGTTCTTGGGCTACATTTACAGTGATCACTTCGAAGCCGCTTTGGGTCAAGGCGTCTATTCCCGATTGAGAGATGCCGTCATTTGCTAAAATTTTCATCTTTATTTTGTTTTTGAACCAGAGGAATCAAGTTGCACCGCAACAGGGCTCTAGTGTTAAAGTCGTATTCTATTAATGGTTATTTTCTAAAATTTGCATGCAGTCCACAAGGGTTTCTACACTTTTCATGGGAAGCGCGTTGTAAATCGAGGCGCGATACCCTCCCACAGACCGATGGCCTTTTAAACCGCTGATGCCTACCTTTTCACAAAGTGCATCAAAAGGCGCAGCAAGCTCTGGGTCGGTAAGGTTGAAAGTCGCATTCATTTCACTTCGGTCTTTAGTTGCCACAAAGCCAGTAAATTTTGAGTTTCTATCTATTTCCCCGTAGAGATGGGTAGCTTTGATACTGTTTTTAGTTCCAAGCGCTTCAAGACCACCTTGCTCTTCGATCCAACGCATGGTTAAAAGGCTAGTGTAAACAGCAAATACAGGTGGAGTGTTGAACATACTTCCTCCTTTTATTTGCACGGCATAGTCCAGCATCGAAGGAATACTTCGGGAAACTTTTCCAAGAAGCTCTTCTTTGACAAGTACCAAGGTGGTTCCCGCAGGTCCCATGTTTTTCTGAGCCCCCGCATAGAATAAGTCAAACTTTGAATAATCCCATGTTCTCGAAAAAATATCTGAACTCATGTCTGCCACTAATGGCACCTGGGTATCTGGAATTTCCTTGAACTGGGTTCCAAAAATGGTATTGTTTGTTGTGAGGTGCAAATAATCCAGATCCGACGGAACCATGTAGTTTTCAGGAATATAGTTAAAATTATGGTCTTTAGAACTCGCAATCTCAACTACTTCTCCAAAGAGTTGAGCCTCTTTCATCGCTTTTGTAGACCAAGTTCCTGTATTGATATATCCTGCTTTTTTTTCGAGTAAATTGTATGCAGCCATTAAGAATTGCTGACTTGCACCTCCTTGTAAAAACAAGGCTTTATACCCTTTTCCTTCCAATCCAGTAAGTCGAAGCGCTCGCTCACAAGCTTCTTCCATGACGGCAACAAACGCTTTACTCCGGTGTGAAATTTCAATGAGTGATAAGCCCGAACCATCGAGTTCCTTCACCGCTTGAGCGGCTTGTTGCATGACCTCTTGTGGAAGTATCGAAGGACCTGCGCTAAAGTTGTGGATTTTCATGTTTTTTTTAAAGTATTATGATTGAAATAGTATTTCAGAAATATAATTTTATTCGGCGGTTTTAAAAGCACAAATATTGCGATTAGTTACTTAAATTCAGAAAGATAAGGTCGTTTTTTTTTTAGAGTTGTTAACAGTTTAAACGAAGTAAATCCTAGTTTAAATCAGAAAGAAATTCCAAGGTATCCACTTGGTCTGCATAGTCCCAGAGCGCAGGTTTTTGTGCAGTTCCGAAAGGAATGGCTCTTTCAATGGATAGATTAGAAACAATGCATTGTAGCTTCTCTTGATTTGTTTTTACGTGTTCTTTTAATTCATGTAAATCTGTATAGTATTCGTAATGCAAACAGCCGATGGGAGCACTAAAAGCAGGATCGTTCTTTAGGATAAAAAAACCATTGTCTAAAAAATCGTGTTCACTCATCAAAAACACAGCTTTGTTGTAATCGTAATTGTTTGCGTATTTTGCATGTTGTATAACTTCTGAATACGGATATAGGCCTCCAAAAAGTAGATTGAGATCATAATCTTTAGGCAAGTAAACTTTAGCAACATTTCGACATCCCAATCCAAAATATTGAAGAATATCGCTTCCCAAGCCTTCTAACTCTTGCTTTGTTTCATTCCCGTCCAAAACGGCGATACTATTGCGATTTTTTCTAATGAGATTAGGACAGTGTCCAAAATAATGTTCGAAATAGCGCGCTGCATTGTTGGAGCCCGTTGCAATGACAGCGTCGTATTTAGTAAGGGGTTCCTCGACATACTCAAAAGAAGAGTGTCCCGTCTCACGTTCTAAAAAGCGGGTCATATAGGGGAGAAGGATCTTGTCTTTAGAAGCACATTTTACTTGTCCAGTATGGCCGCTCACCCAAATACAAATCAGATCATGAAAACCAACCATGGGAATGTTTCCTGCGAGGATGAGCGCAACCTTTTTGGGATTTTCTTCAGGAAGAGTGTAGGTGCGCAACCAATTTTGTAGCGCATTTTTTTCTAATGCGCTCCCCCAACTTTTTAGGACCAACTCGATGCTGGCTTGCGTAAACCATCCGTTGGCTTGCTTTGCCTTTTCAATACAATTTTGCAATTCAGCAAAATCAGAATCTTGAGCAGTAAACTTTTTTAGGTGTATTCCAAGCTTTACGAGCGCTTCGAAACGGTCTGTGATTATATTCATTTCTTTTGTTCAAGAACAATTAAGGTCTTATTTTTACACAAATGTAAGCAAAGAAAATCGCTATGGCTATCATCATTACAGACGAGTGTATCAATTGTGGAGCTTGCGAGCCAGAATGCCCCAATACGGCTATTTATGAAGGAGCAGAAGATTGGCGGTATATAGACGGGACTTCTCTAAAGGGAGATGTAGTGCTCCCCAATGGAAAGGATGTTAATGCCGAGGAATTTCAAGAGCCCGTTTCAGACGAATACTATTTTATTGTACCCGATAAATGTACGGAGTGTAAAGGCTTCCACGACGAGCCCCAGTGTGCAGCGGTATGTCCTGTAGATTGTTGTGTCCCCGATGACAATAATGTGGAGACCGAAGAGACTTTGTTGGGCAAGCAACGCTTTATGCACCCAACAGACTAAGCACTTGGGGACTTTTCCAATGCACCAATTCAATTTTGTTTTTAGCTAATTTTTCTTTGCATTCCTCGCTTGAAAAATATGCAGCCTCTTCACTGCGCCATGCAGCACCAAAATTAGGATGGTCTAGAGTTATTTGTTTCATTTCCGCGCTCTTAAGGGCAGGGTGAATCAATACCATCGAAACCCCAGCAGGCAGTTGAGTCAAGAGCCTATCGTAAAAAGCGCTCAAGCCTTTATTTTCAAACTCTTTATAGGAAGCCATAAACACTTTATCAAAGCATTGGTTTCTGGGAAAGGAAAAAAGAGAAGGATCTTCCCCTGTGTAGGCAATCAATTCTTTGTTAAGTAGCACTGGAAGCTGGTAGTATTCCCCTAATTCTCGATAAAGATCCAATAAATCTTGGCGAACCCCGAGGGTGTACATATGCGAGTCCAGATGCGAAGGTTTGAGACCCAAGGACAGTGCAAAGTCAATTTGTGCTTTCAGTTCTAAACGAACTTCATCGGTTGTCGCATGATCTCTTATTTGAGATCGTTTTGGGAACAAATGCCCGTTCTTATCAACTAAAGTTGGTACTTGATGGGGTGGAAGAACCGGTCGAAACGGATACGTTTTCCATTCCCCCGTGAGGGTTAGATGAATCCCATAATCCAAATTCGGGTTTTGTAAACAGAATTGAGCCATTTAATAAAACCAAGGGCAGGGAACCATGAGGCTGGTAGAAGAAATAGTTCCCCGTAACATTCCGTTTTGTATAGCCCTGTTTTGAGACCACGCAAGCCCTGCATCGTCTGCGTGAATCAGTAAATACTTTTTTTTGTTCATTTATTTACTACTTGATTTTAAAAGTAAAGGGAAAAGCCAAAAGAAAGTTTATTTTTGCCAAAAATTTTCACATGAAAGCAGGTATCGTAGGATTGCCAAATGTTGGAAAGTCCACACTTTTTAATTGCTTGTCAAATGCAAAAGCGCAAAGTGCTAACTTTCCCTTTTGTACGATCGAACCCAATATCGGAGTAGTCAATGTTCCAGATCCCAGATTAGACAAGCTTGCCGAGCTGGTGAGTCCTGAAAAAGTAATTCCTGCTACCGTTGAAATTGTAGATATTGCTGGGCTGGTAAAAGGAGCCAGTAAGGGTGAGGGGTTAGGCAATCAGTTTTTGGCGAACATTCGAGAAACAGACGCCATTCTTCATGTATTGCGTTGTTTTGACGATGATAACATCGTCCATGTAGACGGCTCAGTTGATCCTCTACGAGATAAAGAAACTATCGATATTGAATTGCAACTCAAAGATTTAGAAACCGTAGAAAAGAAGCTGGAAAAAGTCACTCGAGCCGCACGAACGGGAAACAAAGAAGCCGTAAATGAAAAGGCGCTTTTGGATGAACTGAAAACAGCACTGGAGGCAGCTCAAAATGTGAGAAGTATCGAATTCAAAGAAACCGATCGAGAAGAATTTATCAGACCCCTACAACTGATTACAGACAAGCCTGTACTTTATGTATGTAATGTTGACGAACAAGCTGCAAAAGCTGGAAATGATTATGTGGAGCAGGTCAAAGCGGCAATAGCAGCAGAGCAAGCCGGCCTATTGGTTTTGGCTGTGAGTATCGAGGCAGACATCAATGAACTGGATAGCTTTGAAGAGCGGCAACTCTTTTTAGAAGACCTTGGTCTGGAAGAAGCAGGAGCGGCAAAATTGATTCGTTCAGCCTATAATTTACTCAATCAGCAAACCTATTTTACAGCAGGGGAGAAAGAGGTACGCGCATGGACGGTTTCCATTGGAGCTACTGCTCCTCAAGCAGCTGGAGTCATCCATACCGATTTTGAAAAGGGTTTTATTCGTACTGAAGTTATTGGTTATGCAGATTATGTGGCGTTCGGTTCGGAAGCTAAAGTGAAAGAAGCGGGTAAAATGCGGGTCGAAGGAAAAGAATATATCGTACAAGACGGCGATGTGATGCACTTCCGCTTTAATGTTTAAACCTGAAAAATGCAAATGAACCCCAAAACACAGCTAGTTTTAATAGGCGTTTCGGGTTTATTCGCTATTCTTTTTGATCTTGTGGATTTTTCAATAGGTTTTTATTGTACGAAACCACTAACAACTTTATTGATCTTAACACTTCCCTTGCGCTTTCCTCACGATCAACTAAAAGCATACAGAAAGACAGTGCTTTGGGGGTTGCTGTTTTGTCTAATCGGAGATAGTTTTTTGCTTTTTGAATCCTTTTTTCTTTATGGACTTACTTCTTTTTTAATAGGGCATCTTTGTTTTTTATATGCTTTTGTAAAACAACAGGGATTTCAATGGCCTGTAATTCCAGGGATTTTTTTGGGTAGCATTGCCTCGACTATTCTTTTCCTTTGTTATGACAATTTGGGAGCCCTTTTACTTCCTGTTCTGGTATATATCGGTGTCATCCTGATCATGAGTTGGCAGGGAATCGCTTTGCAACGACAAAATAAGCATTTCACGTTTCCATATGTCGGTTGGGCGGTTGTTTTGTTTTTGTTTTCAGACGCTGTGCTTGCGTTGAATAAATTTTATATTCCTTTTGCCTACTCAGGAGTACTGATTTTAAGTACGTACTGGCTCGCCATTTGTTTAATTGCACTTTCAGCTTCAAAAGCAACGAAAGAACCTGTCTAAAAAGCTCCCGTTAAAAGGGAAGGACTTGATAAATTCCGTTACATTTGCCGCTTCATTCAAAAAAAATCCTTTGAAACCTTTTCAACTTATTGACAAATCCACTGGTGGAAGTATAAAAAATGACATTTTATCTGGACTTACTGTTGCTTTAGCTTTAGTCCCAGAAGCAGTAGCTTTTGCTTTTGTAGCGGGTATTTCCCCTATTGTAGGTTTATATGGCGCTTTTATGATGGGCTTGGTCACTTCTATTTTTGGAGGGCGACCGGGTATGATTTCCGGTGCTACTGGTGCAATGGCGGTAGTTATGGTTCACCTCGTAAGTGAAGGAAATACACTTGGAGGTAGTGACTCTATGGGATTGCAGTATTTGTTTGCTGCTTTGTTACTCACGGGCATCATTCAAATTTTTGCAGGGCTTTTTCGATTGGGAAAATTTGTTCGAATGATCCCCTATCCTGTTATGATGGGTTTTGTGAATGGCTTGGCAATAGTGATTTTTATATCCCAATTGGGAATGTTCAAAAGCCAAGGAGAATGGTTGCAGGGTGTTTCTTTATATACGATGATGGGATTGGTAGCAATAACCATGCTCATTATGATATTTTTACCCATGCTCACAAAAAAAATCCCTGCTGCCCTAACTGCAATTGTTGTTGTTTCTATGGTCGTCATCTTTGGCGAATTGGAAACTGAAACGGTTCGTTCTTTTATTGTAGCTAACGGCGGTGAAGGAATCAAGGCGGGACTGCCTTCGTTCCAATTTCCTTTGATTTCCCTTTCCTTAGAAACTTTATTTTTCATTACACCTTACGCGCTGATTTTGGCAGCGATCGGATTGATTGAGTCTTTGATGACATTGAATCTCATCGATGAGTTGACGGACTCCCACGGTAGCGGTAACCGGGAGTGTGTTGCTCAGGGAACTGGAAATCTCGTCAATGGACTTTTTGGAGGTATGGGAGGCTGTGCTATGATTGGGCAAAGCATCATCAATATCAAATCTGGAGGTAGGGGTCGTTTGTCTGGAATTACAGCCTCCCTCGCTTTGTTGTTTTTTATCTTATTTGGTTCAAATTATATCGAACAGGTGCCCATAGCAGCCTTAGTTGGAGTGATGTTTATGGTGGTCATCGGGACTTTTGCCTGGAGTTCGTTTAAAGTGTGGAACAAAGTTCCTAAAGCAGATGTCGTTGTGATCGTATTAGTAACTTTATTGACAGTTCTTTTCGATTTAGCGATTGCGGTTTTGGCTGGCGTGGTGGTTTCCTCTTTGGTTTTTGCTTGGGAGAATGCCAAGCGGATTAGAGCCAGGAAACGTATCGATGAGCATGGTGTAAAGCACTACGAGATTTACGGGCCGCTTTTCTTTGGTTGCATCGAATTGTTTAACAGTAAATTTGACCCTAAAAACGATCCTGACGAAGTGGTCATTGACTTTAAAGAATCCCGTATCGTAGATCAATCAGCGATAGAATGTGTAAACAAGCTTACAGAGCGGTACTTGAAAAATGGGAAAAACATCCACTTCAGACATCTTTCACCAGATTGTGTCAAACTCATCGAGAAAGCTGAAAAAATTTGTGACGTCAATGTCTTGGAAGATCCGGATTATTTCGTGGCAATCGATAATTTTCGTCAAGCGCAACTTGAGGGTTTAGCCTCCTCCTCTTAAATTGAAATGGAATCGTGTACTCTTACACGCTCCCATAGGTGTTTTGCCTCCTCAATAAACAATTGATGGGTTGGGTCCTCTTGGTACATGTTTTGAGCCTCTACACTGGGAAAACTCATTGTATAGCAGTAAGTGAGCGTATTATCGACGACTTCTCGTTTTTCAGACGCCGCAGGACATCCTAAATGATTTGCTGTAGCTTGGGGATTGGTTCGTATGAGTTTTCGTATGGCTGTTTCAAAAGTTTTCCGGTCGGAGTCGCTTTCAGGATTTTTTAACCAAAAAAAGACGGTATGTAGAAGGGGGCCTGTACTATTTTCTATCGATGGTTTGGACATGATGCTATTTTTTTTGTTCCGTGTGAAGATATTAAAACCACTCCAAATTCTCTCTTTCTTCTCTTTTTTGAATGACAAACAGCATACTTTTTAACAAAAAAAAGTTTGGAATTGTTGATTTCTTGGGGGCTAAAGCACTTTTGATTCGTCTTGCAATAGTTATCTTAGCCTAAGATTTGATGAAAAAATTAACGACCTATACTGAAGAAAATATTCGTTCCCTAGACTGGAAAGAACACATCCGTATGCGGCCTGGGATGTATATTGGAAAGCTAGGCGACGGTTCTTCTCCCGACGATGGAATTTACATATTGCTGAAAGAAGTACTGGACAACTGCATCGATGAGTTCGTGATGGGGGCAGGAAAAACTATTGAGATCGTCATTAAAGAAAACGTGGTCAGTGTTAGAGATTACGGAAGGGGAATTCCTTTAGGAAAAGTCGTGGATGTAGTTTCGAAAATGAATACGGGAGGGAAATACGACTCTCGAGCTTTTAAAAAATCGGTAGGCCTAAATGGAGTAGGAACCAAGGCAGTAAACGCCCTTTCGCAGCAGTTTACAGTAGAATCCAACCGAGAAAAAGAGCTTAAACGGGCGTGCTTTGAATATGGAAATTTAGTTGAAGATGCTCCTGTAGAAAGCAGCAGCAAACGCAGAGGAACCAAAGTAACCTTTGTCCCCGATGTTACCATCTTTAAAAATTTCAAATATCGTTTGGAATATGTAGAGCGCATGATAAAAAATTATGTGTATCTGAATCCAGGGCTAACCATAGATTTAAACGGAGAAAAATTTGTTTCTGAAAACGGCCTGAAAGATTTATTAACGGACCAAACCAATGAAAGCGACTTATTGTATCCCATCGTTCATTTGAAAGGGGAAGACATCGAAGTAGCCATTACCCACAGCAAAACGCAGTACAGCGAAGAATACCATTCGTTTGTAAATGGTCAACATACCACCCAAGGAGGAACCCACCAAGCGGCTTTCCGAGAAGGTTTAGTAAAAACCATTCGAGATCATTTTGGAAAAAATTACGAAGCTTCTGATATTCGAAAATCCATCATCTCTGCGATCAGCATTAAAGTGATGGAACCTGTTTTTGAATCGCAAACCAAAACCAAATTGGGATCTACCGATATGGGAGGTGACATGCCTACTGTACGGACCTATATTGTTGATTTTTTAAGCACTCAACTCGATAATTACCTACATAAAAATCCACAAGTTGCGGAACAGGTTCAGCGTAAAATCATTCAAGCTGAAAAAGAACGTAAGGAACTTTCAGGAATTCGAAAACTGGCTAGAGAACGCGCCAAGAAAGCCAGTCTTCACAACAAGAAATTGAGGGACTGCCGGGTTCATTTACCCGATCTTAAAAAAGACCGCCGTTTGGATTCCACACTGTTTATTACAGAGGGAGACTCTGCGAGTGGATCTATTACCAAATCCCGAGACGTCAACACCCAAGCCGTTTTTAGTCTAAGAGGGAAACCTCTAAACAGTTTTGGGATGAGCAAGAAAATCGTTTATGAAAACGAGGAATTCAATCTTTTACAAGCGGCTTTAAATATTGAAGACAGCCTGGAAGACTTGCGCTACAACAACATTGTCATCGCTACCGATGCCGATGTAGATGGGATGCACATCCGTCTGTTGTTGATTACCTTTTTCCTTCAATTTTTCCCTGAGTTGATTAAAGAAGGGCATTTGTACATTCTTCAAACCCCTCTGTTTCGCGTTCGGGATAAAAAAGAAACTTTTTATTGCTACAGCGAGCAGGAACGAAGAGAGGCCGTCACAAAGCTGAAGGGAAAACCAGAAATCACTCGATTTAAAGGGTTAGGAGAAATTTCACCTGACGAATTCAAATATTTTATTGGAGATGACATCCGCTTGGATCCCGTAATGCTAGACAAACAAACCACCATTGAGGAATTGTTGTTGTTCTACATGGGTAAAAATACTCCCGACCGACAAAAATTTATCATCGAAAATCTAAAAGTTGAATTAGATTTTGTTGAGGAAGAAAGTGAAGTAGTAGGATAAAAATGAACGAGGAAGGAAATATCATTGATTCAGGCTCAAATGGCATGCTAAAGCGAGTCACAGGTATGTACAAAGACTGGTTTTTGGACTATGCTTCCTATGTGATTCTAGAACGCGCCGTCCCCGCAATAGAAGACGGTCTAAAACCAGTACAGCGTCGAATTTTGCATTCCATGAAAGATTTGGATGACGGACGCTACAACAAAGTGGCCAATATTGTAGGACATACCATGCAATACCACCCCCATGGCGATGCGAGTATTGGTGATGCGATGGTACAAATGGGCCAAAAAGACTTGCTCATCGACATGCAAGGGAACTGGGGGAATATACTTACTGGTGACAGTGCAGCAGCATCGCGATACATCGAAGCCCGACTTTCCAAGTTTGCTTTGGAAGTGGTCTTTAGCCCCAAAGTAACTGAATGGCAACTTTCTTATGACGGGAGAAAAAAGGAACCGATTCATTTGCCCGTTAAATTCCCACTTTTATTGGCGCAAGGTGCTGAGGGAATTGCCGTAGGACTTTCCACAAAAATTTTACCTCATAATTTCAATGAATTACTCAACGCGAGCATTCAGCATTTAAAAGGAAAACGGTTTATACTGGTTCCCGACTTTCAAACGGGCGGAATCATTGACGTTCAGAATTACAACGAAGGGAGGAGAGGAGGAAAAGTACGCGTACGGGCACGAATTAATCAGCTGGATAAAAAGACTTTGGTCATAAATGAAATCCCATTCAGTACAAATACTTCGAGCTTAATTGACAGCATACTAAAAGCGAACGATCAAGGAAAAATAAAAATCAAAAAAATTGAAGACAACACCTCTTCGGAAGTGGAAATTTTAGTGCATTTACCCAATGATGTGTCTCCGGATAAAACCATCGATGCGCTGTATGCTTTTACTGCTTGTGAGACTTCGGTCTCTCCTCTGGGCTGCTTGATTATCGATAACAAGCCGAACTTTATGGGGGTGAGTGACATGCTCAAAATTTCTACTGACCATACCGTTCAGCTTTTAAAAAGAGAGTTGGAAGTTCAATTGAACGATCTAGAAAACCAATGGCATTACGCATCCCTTGAGCGTATTTTTATTGAAAATAAAATCTATCGAGATATTGAAGAAGCAGAGACTTGGGAACAGGTACTCTCGAATATCGACGAGGGACTGAAACCACATATCAGTAATTTAAAACGGGCGGTAGTTGAAGAAGACCTGATCAAATTGACCGAAATTCAAATCAAACGAATTTCGAAATTTGATTTAGACAAAGCCCAACAAAAAATAGAATCCCTGGAAGGGGATATCGCTGAGGTAAAAAACAACCTCCAGCACTTGATTGAATACGCTATTCGCTATTTCACTCACCTCAAAAAAACCTACGGTTCGGGAAAAGAACGCAAATCTGAAATCCGAATTTTTGATGATGTGGATGCCCGAAAAGTAGTAGCACGGAATCAAAAATTATACGTCAATCGAGAGGAAGGCTTTATTGGAACTTCACTCCGTAAAGATGAAATGGTTTGTGAGTGTTCGGATATTGACGATATTATCATCTTTACGCAGGACGGAAAAATGCAAGTAGTAAAGGTAGATAGCAAAGTTTTTATAGGAAAAAACATCCTTCATGTTGCGGTATTTAAGAAGAAAGACCAGCGTACCATCTACAATATGATCTATCAAGATGGAAAAGGTGGCACTTCATACATCAAGCGATTTGCTGTGACAGGGGTAACCCGAGATAAAGCGTATGACCTGACTCAAGGTAAGCCGCAATCTACAGTTTTGTATTTTTCTGCCAATCCTAATGGGGAAGCCGAAGTAGTCACCATATTGTTACGAAATTTAAGTTCAATCAAAAAGGTGAAATGGGATTTAGATTTTGCAGATCTTCAAATTAAAGGACGTTCGGTACGGGGAAATACGGTTACCAAATATCCTGTCCGAAAAGTGGAGTTAAAAGAAAAAGGAGTTTCCACTTTAAAACCTCGAAAGATTTGGTTTGATGAGGCGATCAGAAGGTTGAATTTAGAAGAACGTGGAAACTTATTGGGAGCCTTTAAGGGAGAGGATAAGTTATTGATTACCACCACCCAAGCCAAGGTTCGTGCCGTGGCACCAGAATTGAGTTTACACTTTGAAGACGAGGTTGAACTAATTGAAAAGTGGAACCCTGCCAAACCCCTTACCGCCATCTATTTTGATCCGGAAAAAGAGCGCTATTTTATGAAACGCTTTCTTTTGGAACAAACCGATAAGGAAGACCGTTTTATAAAAGAGGATGGGCAACTACTCTTTTTAAGTACCGAATGGAGACCTATACTTCGTATAATCTTTGAAAAACCCAGAGGAAAAGAACAGCCCGAACCTCTAGAAATCAATGCCGAAAAATTTATCGCTGTAAAAGGATTTAAAGCTTTAGGAAATCAACTTACAGACAAAAAAATAAAAAGTGTCGAGCTCAAAGAAGCCTTGCCCTACGAAGAAATGAGTCCCGTTAAAGATCCGATGGAGATCGAAGTGGATTCAGATGCTGTGGATACTGAAACGGAAGATAATGACAAGCAGATTGCGCTTGATTTATAGAACCCTTCTATTTCTTTCCATACGTACTATTGATTCCTAAAGAGCTCCTCTTGAATTGCTTATTTAATTTTTTCAATTGTTCCGCGCTGTTTGTTTTTCGAATCTCCTACCAATGAATATTCAAACTTATAACGATTGTCCTCAGTGCTTAAAATCCGAATTTGAATTGGCCGTTTGTCTTGATTTGAAGTTGGATTCAGTTTGGTGAGAATGCATTCGCAATCGTTTACCCATCGTATCGTTGCGGTATCAATGGCACCTTCAAAGCGTTCAATTTCATAGGTCGCATTTCTAGTAAAATAGGAACTTTTCATTTCTCCATTGATGATTTGAGTAAATTTAAATTTCCCTTGATGAAAAGGGAGGCACTCACGTTCCAAGCTATAGCAAGAAAAAAATAAAAGAGTGAGTACGGAGAGAGTATGTCGCATAAGCGTCCAAAAATACTAAGATTTAGGGAAAAAAGTGTTAAAACTTCCATCTTGATACAGCTGTATAATTTGAACGACCTCTTGTCCTGTAGTGGAGGCAGATTCATCTTTGGGAGATGTTTTTTCAATTGGATTCTCATGGACCATTATATTTTCTTGAACCGAAACCTTAGACAGGGGGGGGGTAGGTTGTTTTGAATTCTCTAAGAGCAGCCAATCCAATCCAGCGTCTTCAAATGCAGCATGAATTTTTAATATAAATTCTAAACTGGGTTTATTTCGCTTCGAGAGAATATGAGACACAGAAGAACGTTGTACTCCAATTTTTTCAGCAAAAGCAGCAGCGCTTAATTGGTTTGTTTCCATAAGCTCTTCCAGCCGAGAAATAAAATTATCAATGTTTAACATTGTAAACAAATTAATTAGACACAACTAATATACAATTAAAAACTTGCATTAGCAATCCTAAATTTATTGAACTTTATATTTAATAATTATACATAAAATGTTGATAACATGATATTTAACTTTAAAAAGATAAAATTTGATTACAAATGTATAGGGAAGCGTACAGGAAATGGGAAAAGAAAGAGATTTCGTTACTTTTGTAAACTACATTTGTAAACAAATGGTTGTTTACATTTGTATTGATAAATTCAGCTATGAACTGTAAAAGGTATTTACCTCCAGAGCAAATCGAAATTTTACTAGGAGATCTTCCAAAAGAAATCAAAAAGGAAAAGTTGGGCCAATCTGTTAATGGGCTTCCCATACATTTGTTGCAACTTGGAACTGGTGAGTGTAAGGTACTGATGTGGTCTCAAATGCACGGTAATGAAACAACCACTACAAAAGCATTGTTTAATCTGATTCCTTGGTTGGTGCAGCACAACCAAAAAGCACTACTTGATCACTTTACTTTTTACATTATCCCACAGCTCAATCCCGATGGGGCCAAAGCATACACGCGTTTAAATGCAAATAAAGTCGATTTAAATCGGGATGCTATTCACCTCAGCCAGCCTGAAAGTAAGGTTTTATGCGCTTTATTTGAAGGTGTGAATCCTGATTATGCTTTGAATTTACATGGGCAACGGACAATCTATGGTGCGGGCTCTATTGGCGAGGCAGCAACTCTTTCTTTCTTGGCTCCTTCTGCTGATCTGGAACGTTCGGTAACCCCAGCTCGGGCAAAAGCGATGACTGCTATTGCCGCCATTCATCACGCTTTAAAAGAAGAATTACCTAAAGGAATTGGACGCTACGATGACCAATTTAATCCCAATTGTGTGGGAGATTCCTTTACACAAGCCGGAACGCCTACTCTTCTTTTTGAGGCTGGCCATTTTTCCAATGATTATCAACGGGAAAAAGCGAAAGAATTTATACTTAAGTCCTACAAGGCTTTGCTTTACCACCTTCTAAAGGGCGAGGAAAAGTTTACTCCAGAACATTATTTTGATATTCCTGAAAACAGCAAAGCATATGTAGATTTGATAGTGTCGAATTTAGATCTCAAGGACAGGGGAGTTCTATATAAAAATCAGTCCGTAGCCCTCCAATACGAGGAAGAGCTCAAGGAGGGGGGAGTCATATTTAAACCTACTCTAAAGGCCTATGGAAAGGAACTTTCCTTTAAGGCGCACCGTTATGTCACTCTTTCTGCAGAAGAAAAAGATACTGTTTTGGAATTTTCAATTGACAAAACGATCGATTCTCCAAAATTTAATAAATTATTTTCAGTAAAGCGTTTAAATTAAGATAGATTTCGCAACAAAATTCAGTTACTTTCTCTAAATTTGCATTTTCAACTTATAATTGTTTAAACAAATGAGTAAAGTGCAACTTGATGAAATCGACCATAAAATTTTAGATATATTAATTGACAATACCCGAATACCCTTTACCGACATTTCCAAGCGGCTTTTGATCTCTGCAGGAACAGTTCATGTACGTGTTAAAAAAATGGAAGAAGCGGGTATTATAAAAGGGTCTTCTTTAAACTTGGACTACGTAAAACTGGGTTATTCCTTTATTGCCTATGTTGGGATTTTTCTTGAGAAAACAAGCGCAACCGAAAAAGTGCTTCAGGAGCTAAAAGACATTCCTTTTATCACGGTTGCTCATATTACGACAGGAAAGTTTAATGTCTTTTGTAAAGTCCGCGCACGTGACACCCATCATGCAAAGGATATTATTTTTATGATTGACGATGTAGAGGGCATTTCCAGAACAGAAACAATGATTTCCCTAGAAGAGAGTATCAATGATAAAAAACGTCTTATGCACCGAATTTTTAATGAACTAAATTAAACGAATGGCCCGAAAATCCAAAATTGAACGATTTAACGAAAAAGTACTCTCCCGTTTTCAAATCTACAACAGCCTTTTCCTCACACTTCCTTTTAAAACGATCAAACAAACTTCCTTGTTGATGCCCTTATTTGCGGATCATTGTCGTAATAAATACGAAGCGAATGCGAATCCTGAGGCCATTGTCACTTCTTTTTTTAGTCAATACGCTCCCGAATTGAGTTTAAAACAACAGCAGGATTTATTGTTCAATTTTATACAATACATCGAACGACAAGTTGTTTTATTTGACGCTATAGAAGACGCTAGTTTTTCTTATGTAAACAACATGCATGGAAGAGGCACCCTACGCAATATGAAGGAAGCCGCTATCGGCAAACAGTTGCTCAATGATCTTTCAGGTTATATCAAGCGCTTTAAAGTACGTATTGTACTGACAGCTCACCCTACACAGTTTTATCCAGACAATGTATTGGTGATTATCAATGAACTCTCGAAGGCCATTGCTCATGATGATTTAGACAGCATTAAAAAACTTTTGGTACAGCTCGGGAAAACTCCTTTTTATAAAAAGGAAAAGCCTTCACCCTACGACGAAGCGGTAAGTTTAATTTGGTTTTTGGAAAATGTATTCTATCATTCCGCTAGTACCATTTACAATTATATAGCTGAGCATATAGTCCATTCCGACGATTTAGATAATCCCATTTTCGATTTTGGCTTTTGGCCGGGAGGAGATCGTGATGGAAACCCCTATGTTACGCCCGAGATTACTTTAAAAACAGCAAGGCGTTTGCAATTTTCAATTTTGAGAAATTATTACCGTGACTTGCGGAAACTCAAAAGAAAAATTACGTTTCCCGGACTCGAAAACCGCATCGCTGATCTGGAGGAAATGGTTTTTAATCAATTGTTTTATCCCAAAAGAAACAAGTATTTTTCTTTAGAACATTTGAATTCTGAATTAGAAGCTGTTTTAGAAGGAATTAGTAACGACCACGATGGACTTTACAAAAGCGAAGTGCTGGATATGATTAACAAAGTACGTCTGTTTGGCCTCCACTTTGCGAGTTTGGACATTCGCCAGGATTCACGTGTACACCATAGTGTTTTTACCGATATTGTTACCCATTCCGAGATACAGAAGTACACTCAGGGGATTCCAAAAAATTACCTCGAACTGAGTTCTGAGGAGCGCTGTAAAGTCTTGATTGGAATGAGGGGTGATGTACCTGCTGATCTGTTTTCGGAAGAAATAACAAAACAAACTTTGGAAAGCATTCGCGTGATGCAACAGGTTCAACAAACCAACAAAGAGCGAGGTTGTAACCGCTACATTATTAGTAATTGCCAATCGTTAGAAAATATTTTGGAGCTCTTCGCCATGTTTCGTCTAAGTAATTGGGAAAATCCTACCGTAGATCTCATTCCTTTGTTTGAAACCATACCCGATTTAGAGGCTTCAGAAGAGGTCATGCAGGCTCTGTTCAGCGACCCAATTTACAAAGTGCATTTGAAACAACGAAAAATGAAGCAAACCATCATGCTTGGTTTTTCCGATGGTACCAAGGACGGGGGCTATTTTATGGCAAACTGGAGTATTTACCTTGCCAAAGAACGATTGAGTAAACTCGCTTCCTCATTTGGAATTCAAGTCGCGTTTTTTGACGGAAGAGGAGGACCACCTGCCAGAGGGGGAGGAAACACACACGAATTCTATGCTTCCATGGGAGATACCATTCAAAGCGATGACATTCAACTCACCATTCAAGGGCAAACCATCAGTTCTAATTTTGGAACTCTAGACTCATCTCAATACAATTTGGAACAACTGTTGAGTTCAGGAATTGAAAACCAAATTTTTAATCCAGGAGAAAATAGACTCGCAACGGGAAAACGTAAATTAATGGAGCGCATTGCGGAGGTAAGTTATAAGGTGTATCAAGACTTTAAAGCACACCCTATGTTTATTCCTTATTTAGAACGTATGTCCACCTTGCCGTATTACGCCAAAGCCAATATCGGCAGCCGACCTTCCAAACGAGGGAAATCTTCTACCCTAAAATTTGAAGACCTTAGAGCCATTCCTTTTGTGGGGAGTTGGAGTCAATTAAAACAAAATGTTCCTGGGTTTTACGGTTTGGGAAGTGCACTACAGAAAATAATAGAGCAGGGGAAGATGGAGGAATTGAAAGGCCTTTACAAAAACTCCCGATTTTTTAGAACACTCATTTTTAACAGTATGATGAGTTTGTCTAAATCCTTTTTTAAACTTACGGCCTACATGAAAGAGGATGTGGAGTTTGGTGCGTTTTGGGAAATGATTTTTGAAGAGTATAACCTGACCCAAAAGGTGTTGTTAGAAGTAAGTGGTTTTACCCTCTTAATGGAAAATGAACCTGCGGGAAAAGCGTCAATAAAAGCACGTGAAGAAATCGTTCAACCCCTATTGACCATACAGCAGTTTGCTTTGATTCAACTGCAAGGCCTTAAAAAAGAGAAAAATCTAGATACTGAGAAGATCGAGATTTTAGAAGCGATGGTAACCCGTTCTTTGTTTGGCAACATTAACGCGAGTAGAAATTCTGCCTAAGAGTTACCGTAAAATTCAAAAGCCTGCGTAAATAATTCTTGAGGGACTTTCACATCAATTTCAGGAACCCCGATAGACTTCAACAAGACAAAGTTAACCCTCCCGGCCTTGTTTTTTTTGTCGTGACGTAATAATTCTAGTATTCCCTCACGATCCTGCGCATCGATCTCAACAGGAGGATAAAATTGGGCAAATGTCTTTTTGATCTCCTCGGCGGCAACATTTGATAAACTACAACACGAAACGCCCAAATAGGCTTCCATCACCATACCGATTGCAATGGCTTCTCCGTGAAGCAAACGTTTTTTTTCAGGATGGGTTAAATAATACGATTCAATGGCATGCCCCAGCGTATGGCCAAAGTTTAAAATTTTTCGCAAGTGTTTTTCCCTTGGATCTTCTAAAACAACTTGTTTTTTAATCGCTACAGAGGGTTTAATAAACTCGGCTAGGGTATCGGCTTCCAACTTTGGTAAACTTTTGAGTTGTTCCCAGTAGTCTTTATTTGAGATAAGACCGTGCTTTAACATTTCTGCAAAGCCACTTCTGAGTTCTTTTTGTGGCAGAGTTTGCAACCATTGCGCATCGATTAGTACTTGCTTGGGCTCCTCTATGATTCCGATTTGATTTTTTAAAGCCCCTAGATCAATACCCGTCTTTCCTCCCACAGAAGCATCGACCATCGCGAGCAGGGTAGTGGGGAGGTTGTAAAAATCGATTCCCCGTTTAAAAGTACAGGCCACAAAGCCACCGAGGTCAGTCACGACACCCCCTCCCAGATTGATCAAGGCAGAATTCCGATCGGCCCCCCGTTCAGATAATTGATTCCACAAATTTTCACAGGTTTGAAGGGTCTTGTGTTCTTCACCTGCTTCCATCACTAGTACCTCTAACTGAGTCAAGCCCGTTTGGGACACAAAACGAGGTAAACAAAATTCTTGTGTATGGTTGTCTACCAAGAGAAAGAGACTACTGTAGTCCTTGGCCTGGAGTTCTTTAGTAAACCGAAGCAGTGCCTCAGTTCCAAAAGTGATGTTGACGTTGTTTTGCATAACCATTGTATCGATGCAAAAATAGGGAATATATTTTCAGCTGAAAGCCCTTCTAAATTTAAAGCTTCGCCAAAATTTCTTGAAGTCGTTGGATTCCTGCAGCTCTTGCTTTTTTGTTTGCCGATGAGGCATCCTCAGCCTCTCCAGCTCTAAAAAATCCATGTCCCGCTCCTTCATAAATAACTGTTTCAAAGGGCTGCTTATTTTGTTCCATTGCGATTTTACTCATAGCTATAGTAGCATTCACACGGTTGTCATTTCCTCCGTAAAATCCATAGACGGGAACCTGAATGTTTTTATAGGCTTCCGCTTCTTTCGGACCCGTTCCATAGCACACTATGGCGGTTTCTATATCTGTACTTTGGGTAGCAAATTGAAACGACTGACTGCCGCCCCAGCAAAACCCAATAACGACTACCTTGCCATTTGCTGCGGGAATTTTCTTGGCATAGTTTACCGTATTTTCCAAAATAGAACGAATGGAGGTTGGGTCCAGTTGATAAATTGCTGTACGTGCAGCATCTGAGTTTTCAAAAGCTGCAGTTCCGCCTCCGTCAGGAGCAGTTCCAGAGAGAAAATCAGGAGCAAGGGCGATGTACCCCATTTCTGCAATTTGGTCTGCCATACTTCGCGCCCAATCGTTTAGCCCTCTGTTTTCGTGAATTAGAAGTACAACTGGAGTTTTTTCAGACACTTCGGGATATACCAAAAAGGCTTGAGTTTTAGATTCTTGATCCACACTTACCCATTCATGATGCCTCGGAGACGATTCCAAGCGTTCCAAGGGGTTTTGGGGCCATGCAATACTGAAAAGAGAGAAACAAAGGTAAAAGGCAGTTTTCATAGGGAAAGTTTTAGTTAGGGTTGGTTATTATTGGATAAAGGTAAAAGGATTATCCTTTTTTAAAACTCTTTTTAACACGATCTAGAGTTCTTTTGTTGTCTCGATCTTTGATGGTTTCGCGCTTGTCGTAGAGTTTCTTTCCTTTAGCTAGTGCAATTCGAAGTTTGGCAAAGCCTTTGTCATTGATGAACAGACGTAAGGGAACAATGGTCAATCCACTGTTTTTTACCTCTTTATACAGTTTTTTGAGTTCTTTTTTGTTTAATAAAAGTTTGCGTTGGGCTTTGGGACGGTGGTTAAAACGAGTACCAAAGGCGTATTCGTCAATGTTCATATTGACCGTAAAGAGTTCCCCACTTTCATTAAACTCACAAAAACTTTCAGCAATAGAAGCCTTGCTGTTCCGAAGCGATTTGATTTCCGTTCCGGTCAGGACTATGCCCGCTGTGTATTCGTCGAGAAGCTCGTATTCAAAGCGTGCGCGCTTGTTCTGTATGTTTACCTTTTTTTGCACGCTGCAAAGATAGTATTAATCTGCGCTAGAGGCGGTATTGGGATTTCTAAATTTAAAACGGTCTTCCACAAAGTCCACTACTACTTCTTGATCTCTGCTGAGGCTTCCCACCAGCAATTCTTTGCTCAACGGATTCAAGAGTTGCTGTTGCAGTACCCGTTTTACGGGGCGTCCTCCATATTGAGGATCAAAACCGAGATGTGCGAGTTGCGCTATCGCTTCCTCAGTCGCTGTAAGCTTGATTTCTTGTTTGCTAAGTCGCTTTTGGATGTGTTCGAATTGCAAACGGACAATCTGTTCAATTTCTTTTCGGGTTAAAGGCGAAAAAAGGACGATATCATCAATTCGATTTAAAAACTCAGGACGCACTTGGATTTTAAGCAATTCCATCACTTTCTGCTTGGCCACTGTTTCAGCAGTCTCAAAAGCTTCATTGGTTTCAAAGGCAGATTGGATTTCATGGCTTCCCAAGTTGCTGGTCATGATGATGATGCTGTTTTTAAAATCTGCTACTCGTCCTTTGTTGTCGGTCAGTCGACCTTCGTCCAATACTTGAAGTAAGAGATTGAAGGTGTCGGGATGGGCTTTTTCAATTTCGTCTAAAAGCACCACAGAGTAGGGCTTTCGTCGGACCGCTTCAGTGAGTTGTCCTCCTTCTTCATAACCCACATAACCCGGGGGTGCACCAACCAAACGACTGACAGCATGACGTTCTTGGTATTCACTCATATCGATACGAGTTAGATTTGTTTCCTCGTCAAAAAGCACTTCGGCTAAGGCTTTAGCAAGTTCTGTTTTTCCAACCCCTGTCGTCCCTAAAAAGAGAAAACTTCCAATGGGGCGGTTTTGGTCCTGCAAGCCTGCACGGCTTCTGCGTACAGCATCACTTACAGCAAGCACTGCTTTTTCTTGACCCACCAGTCGCTTGTGAAGCTCTTTTTCTAAATGAAGTAACTTGTCCTTATCCGATTGCAACATCTTACTGACGGGGATCCCCGTCCACTTAGCCAAAACTTCAGCAATATCGTCATAGGTAACCTCTTCTTTTATTAGGGCCTCCCCAGATTGGGACTGGGCGAATTCTTTTTGAAGATTGTGCATTTTGGTTTCGGCTTCCTGGAGTTTTCCATAACGGATTTCAGCTACCGTTCCATAATCTCCTTCGCGTTCCGCTCGATCTGCTTGTGCTTTTAACTCTTCAATATCCGTCTTGGTCTGCTGTACGGCATCTACCACTTCTTTCTCTTGACTCCACTGTGCAAAAAGGGTGTTGCGTTCTTCTTTGAGATCGCTCAGCTCTTTTTGGAGTTGTTTGATTTTTGCCTCGTCTTTTTCCCGTTTGATGGCGACCAATTCAATTTCAATCTGACGGATCTTACGGTCCAAACTGTCCAACTCCTCAGGTTTGGAATTGATTTCCATTCGTAGTTTGGAGGCAGCTTCGTCCATCAGGTCGATGGCCTTGTCAGGTAAAAAGCGGTTACTGATGTAGCGGTGCGATAAGGACACCGCACCAATGAGGGCATCGTCTTTGATACGGACTTTGTGATGGGTTTCGTATTTGTCTTTGATTCCTCTTAAAATGGAAATGGCACTTTCCAAATCGGGTTCGTCCACCAATACTTTTTGGAAGCGACGTTCCAAGGCTTTGTCTTTTTCAAAATACTTTTGGTATTCATCTAGGGTAGTGGCACCGATGGCGCGCAGTTCTCCTCGAGCTAGAGCAGGTTTTAGTATGTTGGCAGCGTCCATAGCTCCTTCGCCTCCTCCTGCCCCGACAAGGGTATGGATTTCGTCAATAAACAAAACCAAATCTCCGTCGCTGTGGGTCACTTCTTTAATGACACTTTTTAGGCGTTCTTCAAATTCCCCTTTGTATTTGGCACCAGCAATCAAGGCACCCATGTCCAAAGCAAAGATTTGTTTGTCTTTTAAGTTCTCAGGCACATCTCCATCGATGATACGATGTGCCAATCCTTCTGCAATCGCTGTTTTCCCTGTTCCGGGCTCCCCCACCAGTATGGGGTTGTTTTTGGTTCGTCGGCTCAGGATTTGTAGTAAACGTCGGATTTCCTCATCACGACCAATGACAGGATCCAGTTTTCTTTCTTTGGCAAGTGCGTTTAGGTTTTTTGCATATTTTTCTAAAGCGTTGTAGTTTCCTTCTGCAGAGGGAGAAGTCACTTTTTCCCCTTTGCGGAGTTCCTTTAGGGCGTCTTGAAGCTTACTTTTGGTAATTCCATGGTCCGAGAGCATTTTGGAAAGGGTACCGTTGGATTCAAAAAGCGCTTGCAACAGATGTTCTGTAGCCACGTATTCATCCTGTTGCTTTTTGGCAAGCGCAATGGCATTCATAAGTGTCTGTGATGCTTTTTGTGACAAGACTTGAGCACCTCCTTCTACTTTTGAAAAGCTTTTTAAAGCACTTTCGTTCATTTGTTTTAAAAGGGGGTGTTGCACTTGCATTTTATTGAAGATAAAAGGCAAAACGGTATCGTCTACTTCTAGGAGTCCATAAAATAAATGCTCGTTTTCGATTTGTTGATGCCCCTTTTCAAACGCGTATTGCTGGGCTGCCTGAACGGCTTCTTGGGTTTTTAAGGTAAGATGATTCAAATTCATAGCAATTTTTTTGTTCTGCTCTTGCAAAGGCTGTTCCAATTCAATTTTGCTGTCCTTTTGACAGCTAAATCCCTAGAAATCAAGACAAAATGACAATTCGAATGAGGCTTTCTTAATGATTTGACGTCTTGAATTCCCTTCTGATCGTCTCTGTTAATTACTGTTGAATAAATCTTTTGAATTTGAAGAAATAGTTTCGATTTAGGTGAGTGAAATGCTTAATTTTACGCTTTAAAAATTTCTCATGCAGCGCGATACGACGATATTTAATTTGATAGAGCAAGAAACGGAGCGACAGTCCAATGGAATTGAATTGATTGCTTCCGAAAATTTCACCAGCCCCGCCGTGATGGAGGCCTGCGGATCTGTATTGACCAACAAATACGCGGAAGGCTATCCTGGAAAACGATATTACGGAGGCTGTGAAGTCGTTGATGAAGTGGAGACTTTGGCCATTGAACGAGCAAAAAGTTTGTTTGGTGCAGCCTATGCCAACGTGCAGCCCCATTCAGGTTCTCAGGCCAATACGGCTGTTTTTCATGCCTTTTTAAAACCAGGGGACAAGATTTTAGGCTTTGACCTAGCACATGGGGGACATTTGACTCATGGCTCGCCAGTCAATTTTTCAGGGCGTTTGTACAAAGCTCATTTTTATGGTGTAGAAAAAGAAACGGGACTTTTGGATTATGAAAATATTCGAACTATTGCCAAAGAAGTACAACCTCAAATGCTCATCGCAGGGGCATCTGCTTATTCTAGGGACATCGATTTTGCCAAATTTAGAGAAATTGCAGATGAAGTCGGGGCGTTTCTTTTAGCAGACATTTCCCACCCCTCTGGAATGATTGCTTCAGGACTCCATAGCAACCCTATTCCTCACTGCCACGTTGTGACCACCACAACCCATAAAACCTTAAGAGGCCCTCGTGGAGGACTGATCTTGATGGGGGAGGACTTTGATAATCCTTTTGGTTTGACTTTTAAAAATGGAAATCCCCAAAAAATGTCGCATCTTTTGAATATGGCCGTTTTCCCAGGAAACCAAGGAGGCCCCTTGATGCATATCATTGCAGCAAAGGCCATTGCCTTTGAAGAAGCGCTACAACCTAGCTTTAAGGCCTATATGGAGCAGGTACGGAAAAATGCTCAAGCTCTGGCCGCCGCTTTTGTAGCAAAGGACTACCATCTGATTTCTGGGGGAACAGACAACCACTTGATGTTGATCGACCTGCGCAATAAAAACATTACGGGGAAAGACGCAGAACTCGCTTTGGTTAAAGCAGAAATCACTGCCAACAAGAACATGGTTCCTTTTGACGATAAATCTCCCTTTGTGACTTCGGGTATCCGCATAGGAGCCGCCGCCATAACGACTCGAGGACTGAAGGAAAACGAAATGGGAATTGTTGTGGACTTAATTGACCGTGTCATCACAAACTACGAAGACGAAATGACTTTAGCTGCTGTTGCCAAAGAAGTACACGCTTTAATGCAAGGACGGGCTTTGTTTAATGCCTAACGACGACCATAAATGTATTGCGGGCGTGAGGCTACGAGCCCAACAACTCCAATACCTCCTGCGGAATCCGTTCTAGTTTCCCAGAATCTTTGTTGAGATAGCACCATTGGGTACTGCAACGTGCCAAAAGAGTGTGGGTTTGCTTTACTGCAATTTCTACAATCCGCTCGGAAAGAAATCCCTTACTTGCTTTTACGTAGGTCGTGAGAAGGAGTTCGTCTCCCAACTGAGCGGGCTGTTTGTATTCAATGTGATGACTGCGCACCACCCAAGTGTGAAAATGCAAAACGCTTTCGGCAGTTAAGGCTTCCCAATGGGCTTGTGCCGCCTCCTGCACCCAATACAGGTACTGGACATTATTTACATGATTAAGCGTATCTAAATGTTCGGGGAGTACCGTACGTTCTAGTGTAAAGGAATTCATGATTTGGGAACAATCTTAACTTCAAAGAGTTTATCCCAATTTTTCCCAGTGACAAAAAAAGTTTGCCGTTTCTTGTGGTAGGCAATTCCGTTCAAAACGTTGAGTTCGGGATGTTGAGTAACCTTTTCTTTAAGGCCCGAGAAATCTACTACGCCCTCTACCGCACCACTTTCAGGGTTGATAATCACCACCACGTCCTTTTGAAATTGATAAGTATTAGCATAAATCTTTCCGTTCACCCATTCCAATTCGTTGATGTTTTTTAAGGCGGATTTGTGCGTCATTACTTGAATACGACCTAGTTCGTTATACTCCTCAGGATTGAGTTTCCAAATATTTTGAGTGCCGTCGGATTTGTAAAGAGTGTTTCCGTCATTACACAAGCCCCAACCTTCTTTGCTTTCTCCAAAAGAAAAAGACTTTTGCATGTTTAAACTGGCTTTATCATAGACCAATCCTTTTTGAGCCTTCCAGGTCAATTGGACAATTCGATCTTGAAGTACAGTTAAACCTTCTCCAAAGAAAGCATTGTCTAAAGGTTTGTTTTCTATGATTTTACCTGTCTTGAATTCTACTGTTCTCAGAGTTGATTTTCCATTGAGACCTGTACTTTCGTAAAGGAGTTCTCCGTCAAATTCCAGCCCTTGGGTGTATGCGGTTCTATCGTGTGGATAGGTGTTGACTAACTCGTAAGTAAACAGTTTTGGGGGAGCTTCTGCTAGTAAAGTCAGTGTTGTTGTCGTTTCGTAGGTTTGCTCTTGATGGACTACTTGGGCTTTGAGTTCGTATTCTCCTAAGGGTTCGTCGGAAAACTGATGCTCCGCAGAAATGGGTTGATCGTTTAAAAAATAGGTAACCGTGTAGTCTTCCAGTGCGGTCTTGAGACTCAACTGCAATTGAGCGGTTGGGGTTGCTTTGTCACCTTTTAGTCCTGTTTTAATTTTAAGGGCTGGGGCTTTAGGACCGCTGCAGGTCAGGAGCAAAAGGGCGCTAAGGGTACTCACAAATAATTTCATATCAATAAACCGTTCGGGGTTTCACAAGGGACGAAATTAAGCATTTAAAATGATTGTTGAAATCAATGTAAGGGGTTATCTTTGCACCCGGGCAAGTCCTACACAACCAGCTCCTGCTGAATCCCCCAGGGTGGGAACGCAGCAAGGGTAGGCGGTCGTAGCGGTGTGATGTAGGTCGCTTGCCCTTTTTTTTTAGTCCATGTCCAAAGTAGTTTTGATTACGGGTGCCTCTTCTGGCTTGGGAAAAGCCACAGCCTGCCATTTGGCAGATTTGGGCTATGTGGTGTACGGGACATGCCGAAATCCCAACCAATATGAAACCCCTCCTAACTACAAACTAATTTCCTTGGATTTAAATCAACCCACTTCCATTCAAAGTGCAGTGGAAGAGCTTTTGGGAGAAGAAGGTCGCATTGATGTATTGATCAACAACGCGGGTTCCGGAATCATTGGTCCGATGGAAGAATTGGAAATTGATGCTCTGCGTGCCAACTTTGAAACGAATTGTTACGGACCCTTACTACTGATGCAGAAAGTGCTTCCTGTCATGCGCAAGCAAAAAGAGGGTTTTGTTGTTTCTATTACCTCGATTGGATGTGCGATGGGGCTTCCCTTTCGTGGAGCCTATTCAGCTTCCAAAGGGGCCTTATCCTTGCTTACCGAATCCCTTCGCATGGAGGTCAAACCCTTTGGAATCAAAATGTGTACAATAGCGCCCGGTGATTTTGTCTCGGATATTGCCTCAAGACGTTACTATGCGCCCCAAAAGGAACAATCTCCTTACGAAGCGATATACAAAAGAAATCTAGCGACGATAGATGCACATGTATCCTCAGGAATTCAACCTGAAGTAATTGCCCATAAAATAGCACGTATTTTACCCCAAAAAAATCCAAAAGTTCACTACAGAGTGGGTGCACCTTTGCAAAAATTTTCAGTAGTTTTAAAAGGGATTTTACCCAGTCGCCTTTTTGAAAAACTATTACTACTCTTTTTTAAAAATTAAATCACTAACTATGAAATTCTTTATTGACACTGCCAACTTAGATCAAATCCGTGAAGCCGAAGCCCTTGGGGTTTTAGACGGGGTAACGACCAATCCCTCGCTGATGGCAAAAGAAGGCATCACAGGAGAAAAGAACATCATTCAACATTACGTCGATATTTGTGAACTTGTGGAGGGCGATGTATCCGCAGAAGTCATCGCGGTAGATTTTGAGGGCATGGTTAAAGAAGGGGAGGCCTTGGCAGCCTTACACCCTCAGATTGTCGTAAAAATTCCTATGATCGAAGAGGGAATCAAAGCCTTAAAATACTTTTCTGACGCTGGAATCAAGACCAACTGTACGTTGGTTTTTTCTACTGGACAAGCCCTACTGGCAGCCAAAGCGGGTGCCACCTATGTTTCTCCTTTTATCGGTCGTTTGGACGACAATTCTACGGACGGGCTGGAGTTGATCGAAGACATTCGTTTGGTTTATGACAACTACGCCTATGAAACGGAAATCCTCGCCGCTTCTGTTCGCCATACCATGCATATTGTAAACTGTGCAAAAATTGGTGCAGATGTAATGACAGGACCCCTATCTGCGATTAAAGGCCTACTAAACCACCCCCTTACGGATATTGGACTGGCAAAGTTTTTAGCCGATCATAAAAAAGGGAATTAAATTCCCTCTAACACCTGTTCCAACTTGGGATCGGAAAGATTCCCAAAACCTTGAAGGAGCTTCCCTCGAGAGTTAAGGACAATACTTTTATTGAGCAATGTCAATACCCAAGCCTTACTTGCTTTTTCAAAATCAATTAAAGCAAACTGATCTTCTGGGTTGAGTTCCATCATTTTTTGAACTTGATCCACCAAGGCGTTATAAGGTTGAATACAAATTCCCACAAAACGAATCTCTGGGTACTGTTCTTTTAGCCGCAATACTCGGTCTAATGTGTTGCGGTATTGATTCATTTGTGTCTGTGACCAAAAATAGAGTACCGTAGGTTTGCCATTGGACAATGAAGCGCTGCTGACGACTTCACGCTTGGCATTTTGCAGTTGAACTTTAGGCAGGGGTTTTCCTACGTCCATTCTGCTGATGTCAGAGTGCAATTCCAAAACTTCTGCCAAATAACTGGGAGAGCTGTTTACGGTAATATAATATTGTATAAAGCGTTCGTGTTCGTCGTGGTTGGAAAAGTTTAAAACTTCTTCAAAGGCGAGGGCTCTCGCGATATTATTACGAAGCAGGTTCCCGGAGATCTCCCGATCCAAGACCTCCAAACGTCGAATATTGAAATCCGTGGTTTGTTTGATTTTAAAATAGGCCTCTTCCGATTTCAGTGCCTTTTGACTGATGTAGCTGATGATGTAGTTGACGTAAGGATCAAAAAATGCTAGGTCGTTATCTCCGTAGTTTAAAAAGCGTCTGTAACTGAAAAACAAACTGTCCTCTTCTTCTGTCCACTGCGCACCGCGAAGCAGTGCATATCGCTCGCGGATGTTGGCATAGGGATAAATGTAGGCGGCCTGAGTGACCTTTTGAGCTATGGGACTCAATGTGTTTAGCGAATCCATCTGAATCAACAACTGCTTTTTTTCAAGCAGCAAAGAATCAATAATGGCGTTAAAAGTGCGTTTATTATTCGAATATTTTGAAGAGAGGTAGTTGTTTTCTGTTTCTTGTTTTAAAAACAGCTCTAGCAAAAAGTTGTTTTTGGATGCGCCCACTCCGGAATAAACCATGGACTCGTCAAAAGCCGCCGCATTGATCCGTACCCAGAGGCTGTCTTGGTCTTCCAAAAGTAGCGTCTGGTATTCGGGCAAGTGTTCCAGTTTATAAATCCCGTCAGGAAGAGAATCGTACTGACGTTGAAATCTCAAGTTTTCTCCTAAGTCCAACATTTCAATCACCTGAGATCCCTGATATAGAGTTACCGCACGAGAGGAAGGGTTAACTATCTGTCCTCCCAGGAAAATACCGCTATGTGAATTTTTCTCAGCCTGGCAGCTTAAAACAACTCCCAGAAGAAAAATGAACCCAATTCCTTTTTTCATACCGTTCAAAATTACCAATTTTTATGTGTAAAAATCTTAGAATGCTGTTAAATCACTCAATTAGATTTGTGTAAGTTTGCAGCTTAAAATTAATGACTATGTTATCGGTTTCAAACCTGTCGGTTCAATTTGGAAAAAGAATCTTATTTGACGAAGTCAATGTGAGTTTTACTCCGGGCAATTGTTATGGAATTATTGGCGCCAATGGTGCGGGAAAATCCACCTTCCTAAAAATCCTTTCTGGAAAACAAGACGCCAACTCTGGCGGTGTCCATTTGGAACCGGGAAAACGGCTATCGGTCTTAGAACAAAATCACAATGCCTACGATTCGCATTCTGTTTTGGATACGGTTCTTCGAGGAAATCAAAAGCTTTATGAAATCAAATCGGAAATGGATGCCCTCTACGCCAAAGAGGACTTTTCCGATGCTGATGGAGAACGAGTTGGGGTTTTGCAAGTCACTTATGAGGAAATGGATGGATGGAACGCCGACAGTGAAGCTGCCGCCTTGCTGTCCAACCTAGAAATCCCCGAAAAATTGCATTATACCCCCATGGCAGAACTGGACGGTAAACAAAAAGTGAGAGTTCTACTCGCTCAAGCACTTTTTGGCAATCCTGATGTACTGATTATGGATGAGCCGACCAATGATTTAGATTACGACACCATCATGTGGTTGGAGCAATTTTTGGCCCACTTCGACAATACCGTGATTGTTGTTTCACACGACCGACACTTTTTGGATGCCGTTTGTACACATATTTCCGATATCGATTATGGAAAAATAAACCATTATTCAGGGAACTATACTTTTTGGTATGAGTCCAGTCAACTGGCAGCACGCCAACGTATGCAACAAAACAAAAAGGCAGAAGAGAAGAAAAAGGAGTTGCAGGAATTCATTGCGCGTTTTTCTGCTAATGTAGCCAAGTCCAAACAGGCGACCTCTCGAAAAAAGATGATCGATAAATTGGACATCGAAGCGATTAAACCTTCTAGTCGACGTTATCCCGCAATTATCTTTGATCAAGAACGTCAAGCGGGAGATCAAATTTTAAATATTGAAAAACTCGCTGCTTCTTTAGATGGCGAAGTCTTTTTTAAAGATTTTCACCTCAATTTAGCCAAAGGCGACAAAGTGATTGTGTATGCCAAAGACACCCGCGCCATTTCTGCCTTTTACAATATTTTGATGGGTACGGCCCAGGCAGATCAAGGGACCTTTAGCTGGGGAATCACAACCAGCCAGGCGTATCTTCCCGTAGATCACGATGCGTATTTTGAAAATGCGATGTCTTTGGTAGATTGGCTTAGACAATACGCCAAAACAGAAGAGGAAAAGGAAGAAGTTTTTTTACGTGGCTTTTTAGGGAAAATGCTCTTTAGTGGGGAAGAGGCGTTAAAACAATGTAATGTGCTTTCCGGAGGAGAAAAAGTCCGTTGTATGCTTTCTAAAATGATGATGGAACGCGCTAATGTACTTTTACTCAATGAACCTACAAACCACTTGGATTTGGAGTCGATTACTGCCTTTAATAATTCGCTAAATAATTTCAAGGGAACTCTGCTTTGTAGCACTAGCGACCATGCCTTTTCTCAAAGTTTAGGAACTCGAATTGTAGAGCTTACCCCATCGGGTGTAATCGATCGTCATATGTTGTTTGATGAATACATGACGGATCCCAAAATAAAAGAATTACGCTCCAAGCTTACCAGCGGTGCCTAAGTAAAGATAAAATAGGTGCTGATTACAATAACGGTGATAATCACACCCATTATTTTAACCGGTTTCCAAGGGGTGATATCCACTTGTTCTGTGTAGGTCTGCACATAAGCCTCGGTCCGAGGTCTCCATTTTCCAATGACGAGCATTACAGCAATAATACAGAGAAATAACATCCCCATGATATGAAGGAAGTGTGGATAGGTTCCCCCGTTACTAATTACATAATCTTTTAGGAAAAATTGACTAAAAGAGTAAAGAGTCACGCCCATCACCATTGCTACTTTAGCTGCAAGTGCAGGAACGTACTGGGTAAGGTATCCCACTAAAATAATAGTTAAAATAGGAACCGTATAGCATCCATTTACTTCTTGTAAATATCCAAACAATCCCTCAGGGGCATTGGCAATTCCAGGAGCGATAAACATAGACAGTACAGCCAAAACAATCCCGAAGATTTTTCCCGCACGCACCACTTGTCTTTCGTCTGCATTTTTATTGAGGTATTGTTTGTAAATATCCAAACCAAAAAGTGTTACCGAGCTGTTTAAAGCGGAGTTGAACGAACTCAAGATGGCGCCAAACAACACAGCTGCAAAAAACCCCAATAAAACAGGGGGTAAAACCCGATTGACCAGCAGACCATACGATTGATCTGCCTGACTAGCATCCAGAGTGTCTCCAAAAATAGAATAGGCGATTATACCCGGGAGCACCACAATTATAGGTCCTAAGATTTTTACAAAGGCTGCAATAATCAATCCTTTCTGACCTTCAACTAAGTTTTTTGCAGCCAAGGCTCTTTGGATGATCGCCTGATTGGTTCCCCAATAAAACAGCTGCACTAAAACCATCCCCGTAAACAAGGTGCTGAAGGGTATGGCCGAAGTATCACTTCCAATTGCATTGAATTTGGAAGGATCATTCGCGTATAAGGTTTCAATACCAGAAAAAAGACTTCCATCTCCCAAATACATTAATCCAAAAATAGGGATCATCAATCCACCAATAAGCAGTCCGACAGCATTGACAGTATCGGAAACCGCAACGGCCTTTAGTCCGCCAAAAATAGCATAGACGGAGCCGATCAGTCCAATTGACCAAACGGTGACAACTAGGGTAGTGCCTTGACTCAGGTTAAAGAGAGTGGTCAAATCAAACATTCCGATGATTGCCACAGCTCCAGAATACAAGACGATTGGCAACAACACGACTACATAGCCGCTGAGGAAGAGTCCTGAAGTGATGGATTTGGTTGCGGTGTCGTATCGACGTTCTAAAAATTGCGGGATCGTGGTAAGGCCTCCTTTGAGATAGCGCGGAAGTAATAGGGTCGCGGTGACAACCATAGCGATTGCGGCTAGGGTTTCCCAGGCCATTACTAGAATACCTTCATTAAAAGCAGAGCCGTTTAGCCCGACTAACTGTTCCGTTGATAAATTGGTTAAAAGCAATGAAGCAGCAATAACGGGAGCGGTTAAACTTCTACCTCCTAAGAAATACCCGTCTTCTGAATTTTCGTTTGTATTGCGTGTGGCTAAATAGGCGATTACCCCGACAAGTAGGGTAAAGGCAATAAAAATAATGAATTGCATGGGTTGTTTAAATCAAATGTTTCGATCTAAATTTAGGAAAACTAATTTAAACCGAAAGCACTTTTAGAATTTCTTCCGCCTTTTCTTTTTCGTCAGGATGAACCCAGATTTCTTGATCTCGTGAAAAAGAACCAAACCCAGCAAGACGAGCAGATTCTGCACGATCTTTAATTACAGGAATGATTTTAACTTCACTTAAAGCACTTAAAATTTTCAGGACCTGCATCTGCGGACCGACAAATAATTTTATGTAGGAAGTTTGGGACATTGTGAATTTGTTTTTAGGCTTTATTGTAGCGATTGTTCCAAATCGCAGGGTTGAAGTTTTTCCCTAATGCAAAGCCAAAATACAGTACTACAGAGGCAACGGCTTTAAACATAAAGAACAACAACATCCAATAGGAAGAGCTGTCTGGGGTTCGTGTGAACAATCCCATGGGAGTCAATTCGGTTAGGATCCAACTGAAGGCAAAAACAGCCAACATCAAGTTCCATATATTCTTAAAGGGCCACATCAACACTTTACGCAAAGGATGTAAGTCATTTCCCCATTTGTGAACAAGGTAGTAATAGTCCTTGCCTAGAGGCACAAACAACAAAGGATCATCAGTTTTTTCTAATCGGAAAAGCGCTGAAGGAGCCATAATTTTAAAAGAACCCAATTGGGTATCGTGTGCTGATTCCAAGGCTTGAATCGTGTCTAATGCTTCTTGGGGTAATTTATTTTTAAAATATTTAAGATCTAAAAAACGCAAACGGTAGTCAATACTCACTTTTTTGATCTGATCGAGGTGATAAATTTTGTCTGTAGCCAATAAATCAAAGTCAAATGCATTGAGGGATTTGATGTCTAATGATTTAATGAGTGAATCCAAATTGGATTCGTGCGCTTCTATAGTCAATTCACGCGTTTTGGATAGTGCTTTTTCAATATTGGTTCTGGGTAGTAGATTCGCTTTCATAATTCCTTCACATTAGATAACAAAAATAGGAATTATTCAGTCAAATCATAAAAAATCTGCTAACGTAATTCAGCTTTTAATTCTTTTGAGAAATTTTGCTGGAGTTTTTCCATGATTTTATCGACTTGTTTGTCTGTTAACGTCTTGTTTTTGTCTTGAAACGTAAAGCTGATTCCGTAAGACTTTTTGCCTTTGGGGAGGTTTTTTCCTTCGTAAACATCGAACAGTTGAACTGAAATAAGGATTTTGCGTTCGGTGTTTAGAGCGATGGTTTTGATTGCTTCAAACGAGACTTCTTGGTCCAAAAGCAATGCAAAATCCCTTCTCATTTGGGGGAATTTAGCCACTTCTTGGTAGTGTAAAGGCTGTTTATATGCATGTTGTGAGAGTGCGTTCCAATCCAATTCTGCGAGATAGACTTCCTGGTCAATTCCGTAAGTTTCAGTCAATGCTGCTCCTATCAGTCCAAACAGGCCAAAACTTCGCTTTTTATGCTGTAATTCAAAACACAAATCAAATTGAGGATGGGAGGTCTCTACAAATTCGAGGACATCGTATCCCAAGCTACTAAAAAGGTCGTGCAACACTCCCTTGCCATAGAAAAAGGAGTCTGGCGAGTTAGTCAGATCCCAATGGGCACGAAAGGGTACACCCGTTATTGCGAGGCTCAACCGTTTGGCTTCGACATAGGTTTCGTCCTTTTTTCCATAAATGTTTCCAAATTCAAAAAGCTTGAGCTCTTTGTTTTGACGATTCAAATTAAATGCAATCACTTCAAGAGCATTGGGAATGAGCGATTGTCGCAGTATGGACAATTCTTTACCCAGAGGATTTAATAAGCTTACGGGTGCATAAAAGTCTGTTGCATTTTCGGGTCGGGTTAGAGAATTGTTCATCGTTTCCATAAAATCCTGACCCGTAAGTTTTTGAGCTACGGCCCCTTCCAGTTTGTAGTCGTCTTTCCAGCTGTAGGGAGGTTTTGCCTCATAGCGCAAAGGTCTGTCATCTAAGTTGTTATAGCCATACACTCTGAGTATTTCTTCAATTACGTCTGCGGGGCGGGTCACATCTACGCGGTATCTCGGAACGGTCATTGCGATTCCTGTTTCGGAAACATTATTAATTTCCATTTCTAATGCATTCAAGATGGTATTCAGATGTTTTTCTTCTATGGATTGCCCAATTGTCTTTTCTAATTGTTCAAAAGAAAGAAAGACTTGAACGGCATCTTGTAAGGGTTTTCGGACCTCTTGTATTTCACTTGAAATGGTCGCTCCGGCTAAATCTCGAATTAAAATCGCTGCGCGTTTTAAAGCCGTTATTCCAATTTCTGGATCGATCCCACGCTCAAAGCGAAAGGATGCATCTGTATTGAGATTGTGACGCTTGGCGGTTTTGCGAATACTGACCGGGTCAAAATAGGCACTTTCTAAAAATACGGTGGTCGTTTGATCTGTTACTCCGGAATCTGTTCCTCCAAAAACTCCTGCTATACAGTGGGCTTTTTCACTGTCGCAGATCATTAGATCTTCTCCACTCAATTTGCGTTCCACCTCATCCAAGGTGGTGAATTTTGTTTTTTCAGCACAGGTTTTTACATGTACATCGCCCTGAAGTTTTTCCGCGTCAAAGGCATGTAAGGGTTGTCCCAATTCGTGTAAGACATAATTGGTAATATCCACAACATTGTTTTTTGGAGTAATCCCGATCGCTTTCAAACGATTTTGCAGCCAAGCGGGGGAAGGTGCTATTTGTACCTCAGTAAGGGTAAGACCGTAATACTGGGTACATTGTTCTTCGTCTTCCACGTGAACTGGAATCGTTCTTTGGGTATTGTCCACGTGAAATGAGGACGTTTCAGGAAACCTCCATTCATGGGGGATTTCTTTTAACAAACATACTGCTCTGAGGTCTCGTGCTACACCCATATGGCTCATGGCATCAGCTCTGTTGGGAGTCAACCCAATTTCAAATACAACGTCTTGTTCAATATCAAATAGTTCTGCAGCAGGAGTTCCTACTTTTGCAGATGCCTCTAAGACCATAATCCCATCGTGAGCTTCTCCCAAGTCAAGTTCATCCTCAGCACAAATCATTCCTTCGCTAACTTCTCCCCGAATTTTTCCTTTTTTGATTTTGAGTTGTGAACCGTCAAACAGGTTCAGTGTCGTTCCTATCGTGGCTACTAGCACCTTTTGCCCTTGAGCTACATTGGGTGCACCACAAACTATGGAAAGGTTGTCTCCGGTTCCAATGTTTACCTCTGTGAGTTTTAGACGGTCGGCATTGGGATGTTGAACACAACTTAAGACTTCGCCTACCACGACTCCCTGGAGGCCTCCTTTTATGCTTTCATAAGTTTCGGTTCCTTCTACTTCAAGACCTAAATCTGTCAATAAAACCGAGAGCTCTTCTACAGATAGATTTATTTTGATAAATTGCTGTAACCAGTTGTGGGATATTTTCAAAGAATGCGTATTTAATTGTCGAATGCAAATATAAGAATCTCTTTGCCCATTTTTAACTAATGAAATTCCAAATGTTTGAATCAAAACGAAGTGCTGCTAGTGTTCGTTTAATGATTTGATGTTCAGCTTGTTTGAGTTCAGGGTCTTGTTTTAAAATTTGTTGCGCGGTATCTCTTGCGGCTTTGAGTAAAGTAGAATCCTTGATCACATCAGCAATTTTTAGCTGTAAAACACCGCTTTGCTGGGTACCCATTAGATTCCCAGGACCCCGAAGTCGCAGATCAGCTTCTGCAATTTCAAACCCATCCGAACTGTTTATCATAGTTTGCAAGCGTGTTTTTCCTTCTTCGGAAAGCTTGGAACCACTCATTAAAATACAATAGCTCTGCGAGGCTCCCCTTCCTACACGACCTCGGAGCTGATGGAGCTGCGACAGACCAAACCGCTCAGCACTTTCAATAATCATTACAGAGGCATTGGGCACATTAACCCCCACTTCTATAACCGTCGTGGCGACCATAATCTGTGTTTTTCCTTCTGCGAAACGTTCCATCTCATAGGCTTTGTCTTCCGATTTCATCTGTCCGTGAAGAATACTGACTTGATACTGGGGAGGCGGAAAGCTTCGGGTAATGCTTTCATAACCGTCCATCAGATCTTTATAATCCAGTTTTTCAGACTCTTGAATTAGCGGATAAACTACATATACTTGTCGCCCCTCCTGTATCTGTTCTTTGATAAATGCAAAAACGGCTAAGCGTTTACTTTCAAACCGATGACTGGTTTTTACAGGCTTCCGTCCAGGGGGTAATTCATCAATTACGGAAAGGTCTAAATCTCCGTAAATACTCATTGCTAGCGTTCTGGGGATAGGTGTGGCGGTCATCACTAAAACGTGCGGTGGAATTTCGTTTTTAGCCCACAGCTTAGCGCGCTGTGCCACCCCAAAACGGTGTTGTTCGTCTATGATGGCAAGACCTAAATTCTTAAACTGTACCTTTTCTTCAAAGACAGCATGGGTTCCAATCAGGATGTTAAAGGTTCCTGTTTCTAGAGCCTCGAAAAGAGGCTTGCGCTCTTTGGCTTTGGTGCTTCCAGTGAGCAATGCAATTTGAACCCCTGTTCCGTGGAGCAAGCTAGATAGAGATTGATAATGTTGTTGCGCCAAGATTTCCGTTGGAGCGACTAAACAGGCTTGAAATTGATTGTCGATGGCGATCAGCATACTGAGGAGCGCCACGATTGTTTTACCTGAACCCACATCGCCTTGCAAAAGACGATTCATTTGTCTTCCCGATCCTAAATCCATTCGAATTTCCTTGACGACTCGTTTTTGCGCTTGGGTAAGGGGAAAGGGAAGATGTTCCTTAAAAAAAGTGTGAAACGCACTGCCTACCTCAGAAAAAGTAAACCCTTTGATCTTCTTTTTTCGCTGGAGGTTCTTTAATATCAGTTGCATTTGAAGGTAAAAAAACTCTTCGAACTTAAGTCGGGCTTGCGCACGGCTCAGATCGTACTGGGTAGTGGGGTAATGCACTTCTTTTAAGGCCTTTTCTTTGGCGATCAGTTTGTAATGATCCAAAAGATAGGGGGGGAGTGTTTCGGAAAATGGAGTGCCTCCCCTTTCGATAAGATGGGCAACTAATTTCTGAATGACCCGCTGGGAAATTCCTTTGTTGATTAATTTTTCAGTAGAAGGGTAAATCGGATAAAAGGCGGCTTTTACGCCTTTTTGAAAGTTTTCTTCCAATTCCATTTCGGGATGTGGCATGCTTGCCTTTCCTTTAAACCAATTCAATCTGCCAAAAATCACATATGGCTGATTCAATTTTAAACTTTCTCGAATCCACTGATATCCTCGAAACCAAACCAACTCCATGGCTCCCGTTGCATCCTCAAACTGGGCCACCATTCGCTTGCCTCGTTTTTGTGAGACATACTCGATTTGGGTAATTTTACCTTTGATCTGTACTTCAGAATTGTTTTGTGGTAATTGGTTGATCGGATAAAATTGACTGCGATCAATGTAGCGGTTGGGGAAAAAGTGAAGTAAGTCCTCAAAGGTGCGGATGTTGAGCTCTTCTTTTAACAAACGGGCACGTTCGGGTCCTACTCCTTTTAGGTATTCGATTCCCGTTTGCATTTCACCCATTGCTCGACTTTATTTTTTTATCCGTTATAAAGCATGTAAATTTAACAAGTAATCCCAAATAAGAATCTATGCGAGCACTGGTAATTTCAGGCGGAGGAAGTAAAGGCGCATTTGCTGGGGGTGTCGCCCATCATCTAATCGAAGAGGCAGGGTGGAAGTACGACCTTTATTTAGGTACTTCTACAGGGAGTCTTTTGGTAACCCACCTTGCAGCTGGAGCACTGGAGGAAATCAAACACGCTTTTACGAATGTCAACCAAACTTCCATTTTTTCGAACAACCCCTTTATTGTCAAACAGAAAGGAAAAATCAACCGCATTAAAATCAATCATTTTAATGTTTTAAAGAATTTCCTCAAAGGCAAAAAAACCTTTGGAGAAAGTCAAAATTTGCGCACTTTGATCGGTCAACAAATCACTCCTAGTCTCTTTAAATCGGTTAAAAAACAACATCGGGAAGTCATCATTTGTGTGTCTAATTTTACCTTAAACGAGATCGAATACAAAGCCCTATCAGAATGTTCTTATTCCGATTTTTTGGATTGGATTTGGATTTCCTGCAATTATGTTCCGTTTATGAGTTTGGTAATAAAAAACAGACAGGAATACGCCGATGGAGGCTTTGGGTGCATCATTGCCATAGAAGAAGCCATTCGCAGGGGAGCCACCGAAGTGGATGCCATTATGCTCAGCACAGAGGTTCAATTGGTCAATAGAATGCGGTCGCGTAACGCTTTTGATTTGTTGTTGTCCACCTTAGATTTTATGGGAGATCAAATTACACAGGACAACCTCAAAGTGGGAAATTTGTTGGCGACTCAAAAAAACATTAAACTCCAAACCTTTTTCACGCCTCGAGTACTGACCACCCAATCACTAGTTTTTAACAAAGAAGAAATGGAGCAGTGGTGGCAGGAAGGCCTTGACTTCGCCGCAACGCTTCTTAGTTCAAAAAGTCAAGACTGAGTTGCACCATCGCTTTAACTCCATAAATGAGTCCGGCATCATCCACCAAAAACTCTGGGGTGTGATGAGAGGGTGCCTCCTCAGGGGTGTTTCCTTGAATTAGACCTCCTAGATAAAAATAAAACCCGGGGACTTTCTCTTGAAATGCAGAAAAATCCTCAGCACCAGTCACCGCTCGCATTTCAACCACCTGGTCTTCACCAAGGGCCTTTTTAAGGCTTTTAACAGCTGTTTGGGTTAGTGCTGGATCATTGTAAGTCAAAGCTGCAGTTTCGGAGATGTTCACAGTAGCAGATCCCCCATAGGCAGCAGCGATTTGTGGAACCAGCTCGTTCATTCGCCTGAGGATAAGTTGTTTCATATCTTCATCTAAGGTACGCACCGTTCCCACCATCCGAGCACTTTTCGGTATGATGTTAAATCGAATTCCAGAATGAATGGAACCCACAGAAATAACTGCACCTTCTTTGGTCAATTTTGAATTTCTGCTGATGATAGTCTGCAGACCATCTATAATTTTTGCAGAAATAAGAATGGGATCTACCGCCATCCAGGGTTCGGAGCCGTGGGCCTGTTTTCCTTGAACCTCGATGACAAAGCGTTGTGCTGCAGCCATAATTCCTTTGGACTTATACTTTACCTGACCCACTGTCGTGGCAGAGTTGATGTGCAATCCATAGATAGCATCTACTTTGGGGTTTTCTAAAACTCCTTCTTCAACCATCAAACGGGCTCCTCCCTTTTCACCTTGTGGGGGCCCTTCTTCAGCAGGTTGAAAAATAAACTTTACAGCTCCAGCAAAATCATTGTTTTGGGCTAAATATTCTGCAACTCCCATCAGTATAGCAACATGGGTGTCGTGACCACAGGCGTGCATGACTCCTGTTTCTTGGCCTGAAAAAGTAGCTTTTACCTTTGAACGATAAGGTAAATCGTTTTGTTCGGAAACGGGCAACGCATCCATATCGGCTCGAAGTGCCAAGGTCTTACCGGGTCTTTTTCCTTTCAATAGTCCTACCACACCGGTATGGGCAATACCAGTTTGCACATCGATACCTAGACTGCGTAAATGAGCAGCAATTTTCTCTGCAGTTTTAAATTCCCGGTTGGATAATTCTGGATTTTGGTGAATTTCTTGTCGCCATTGAATGACTTTGTTTTCGAGTTGGCTACTGATTTTTTGAGCGGTCAATCCCGCTCCAAGTAGAAGGAACGCTACGAGGTATAAAATTGAATTTTTCATGTTGTTTTTTGATGAAGTTGTGAAGATACAATGTTTATAATTAAAGTTTAAAATTCTGGACTAAAGAGCAGAAATGGCTAATTTTAATCACAATATGAAAGAGGAACTCACCACCTATTTAAACTCCTTAAACCAAGCACAACGAGCACCTACTTTACACAAAGAAGGTCCTTTAATAGTCATTGCCGGTGCAGGCTCGGGGAAAACTCGGGTATTGACCTATCGCATCGCTTATCTAATGTCACAAGGGGTGGATCCTTTTTCCATTTTGGCATTGACTTTTACCAATAAAGCCGCCAGAGAAATGAAAACCCGAATTGGGGAATTGGTAGGAGAGAGCGAGTCAAAAAATCTGTGGATGGGAACCTTCCACTCTGTTTTTGCTCGGATTCTGAGATCAGAGGCAGACAAGCTGGGATTTCCCTCCAATTTCACCATTTATGATACTCAAGATTCTGACCGATTGATTTCGTCGATTATCAAAGAGATGGGGTTGGACAAGGATATCTACAAATACAAACAAATACGAAGTCGAATTTCTGCTTTTAAAAACAGTTTAATTACTGTTAAGGCGTATTACAACAATCCAGAATTACAAGAAGCCGATGTGATGTCCCGTCGTCCAGAAATGGGGGCCATTTACAAAGAGTATGTAGAACGTTGCTTTAAAGCGGGAGCTATGGATTTTGACGATTTGTTGTTGCGCACCAATGAATTGCTCAACCGCTATCCCGACGTACTCGCCAAATATCAGGAGCGCTTTCGTTATATATTAGTAGATGAGTACCAAGACACCAATCACTCGCAATACCTCATTGTCAGAGCGCTCTCGGATCGATATCAAAACATCTGTGTAGTAGGTGATGACGCACAGAGTATTTACGCCTTTCGAGGGGCCAACATCAACAATATTTTAAATTTTCAAAAAGACTATCCCGAGGTTGCCTTGTATCGGTTGGAGCAAAATTACCGATCTACGAAGACCATAGTGAATGCGGCAAATTCCATTATCAGTCACAATAAAAATAAGATTGATAAAGAGGTATGGACGTCAAATGATCAGGGTGCGCCCATTCAAGTCAATCGATTGGCAACCGATGCAGAAGAAGGACGCCATGTGGCTTCCAGTATTTTTGAGTACAAGATGCAAGAACAGCGGAAGAATTCAGATTTTGCCATATTGTATCGGACCAATGCTCAGTCTCGAGCCATGGAAGATGCCTTGCGAAAGCGGGATATTCCCTACCGAATCTATGGGGGATTGTCGTTTTATCAACGCAAGGAAATCAAGGATGTACTCGCATATTTACGATTGATTGTCAATCCCAAAGACGAGGAAAGTTTGAAACGAGTGATCAATTATCCCCCCAGAGGAATCGGACAAACTACGGTGGATAAACTGGTTGTAGCTTCTAAAAATTACAATCTTTCATTGTTGGAAACCATAGAGCGTTCCCAAGAAATCGGTTTGCCTGTCAACTCGGGAACACTGACCAAACTCAATAATTTTGCGACCTTGATTCAACGTTTTCAAATTGAAAACGAGGGATTAAACGCTTTTGAGATTACGGATCTGGTCACCAAAAAAATCGGTTTGGTTCAAGAACTCAAAAAAGACGCCACTCCAGAGGGAGTAGCACGGATAGAAAATATTGAAGAACTGCTTAACGGTATCCGAGACTTTACCGAAGGTCAAGTAGAGCTAGCAGATGCGACAGGCAGCCTAGCTGAGTTTTTAGAAGACGTAGCATTGGCTACCGATGCAGACAAAGACAATGATCCCAACAGCGATCGAGTTTCACTGATGACCATCCATTTGGCAAAAGGTCTGGAATTTCCCAATGTCTTTATTGTGGGCTTGGAAGAAGATTTATTCCCTTCCGCAATGAGCTTGAATACCCGTTCAGAATTGGAAGAAGAACGACGTTTGTTTTATGTAGCATTAACACGAGCGGAGGAACGGGCTTTTCTTTCCTATACACTATCGCGTTATCGCTGGGGAAAACTGATCGACGCAGAACCCAGTCGGTTTATAGAGGAAATTGATCCGCAGTATGTAAATCACATCAAACCCAAGGAAGACTATCAGTTTAAACCCTTGATTAACACTTCTATTTTTGGGGAACCTGCCGCTGTACCTCAAAAACCCAAAACAAAGGAGAAAACCATTTCTAGTCCTACGCCTTCTCAACTGATGAAGCTTCGAAAAATCGAAAGCTCTGCTAGTACAAGCTCTTCAGAAGAAACCTTAAACCTTGAAATTGGAATGGAGGTAGAACACGCACGCTTTGGAAATGGAGTGGTGCAAAACATTGAGGGGAAAGGGAATGATCGCAAGGCGGTGATCGCATTTAAAGGATTTGGAACGAAAAATCTCCTCTTGCGTTTTGCCAAACTCAGAATCAAATAATGGCTTCCGACAAACTCAGAACTTTTTACTCCAAGACACCTAACGCAAAGTACCTAAAAGAGACCGCAACCCTTTTACATGATGGAGGAATGATTATTTTCCCTACAGATACGGTATATGCCCTGGGCTGTTTGTCTACGCAAGGAGAACGGTTAAAAGACTTAGCGAAAATTAAAGGGGTCAAATTAGAACAGGCTCCTTTGAGTTTTATTTTTGAAGACATTCGTGCGCTGTCCCATTTTGTAGTCCCGATGAACTCCCAAATTTTTAAACTGGTAAAACGTTTGTTACCAGGACCTTATACCCTGATCATGCAAGCAGCACACAAGCTGCCAAAACCGTTCCAAAAAAGACGAACCATCGGTGTTCGGATTTCGGACCATCCGATACTAAAAGCTTTATTACCCCTATTAAACGCCCCTTTAGTCTGCACCTCCATCCACGATCCTGATGAGATTTTAGATTACACGACAGATCCTGAAGCCTTACTCGAGCGATGGGACAAGAAGATCGATTTAATGCTTTCTGATGGTTTTGGGAGTAATATTCCCTCTACCGTTATAGATCTATCCACAAGACCTTTTGAAATTCTTAGACAAGGGGCAGGAGCAAATCCTTTTTGATCTATTCGATTGGACTGACGAACAGACCAGTTAAAAGTTTAGGCAGGATGTAGGTCGATTTTGCAGGTAGGTTTTTCCCTTTTCGTGCTAGATCAAAAAGGACTGCTTTGGAAATGGGTTTCATAAAAAAAGCCACCTCAAAATCTTTCCATTTTGCACTGTCAACTCCTTGTTTTGGATCAGGTTGATACTGTAAGGCTTCAGCAAGATGAGGCAGAGGTGCCAATAAATTACCATTGATAAAAGCGGGCGGGTTTGAAAAATCTCCCTCAAAACCGTAATACGTTTTCCCAACCTTTACGGTAATTTCAAAACGTTTACTCTCCGCCGCATTCAAATCTATTTGCTTACCCTGATGTAATTTGATCTTTTCTACTAAGCGATCTAAATCGTCTTTTGATTTACACGTTTTCAAAAACCAAACAAAGCTCTGAAGCTCAAGTTGCGATTGGTGTATCAAATAACAAGAAATTGGAGCGGGTTTTTGTTTTTGATGAGAGTAGTGCAGCATACTCGCTACTCGATGATGGCCGTCAGCCAGATGAAAATGAGGCTGGTGTATACTCCAGTGCATCACTTGTTCTATTTCTGCACGATTCAGCTCCCACATTTGGTGGTGCGTTTGTTCATATTGAAAATCGAAAACAGTCATGCGTGTTTCTATTTGAATAAAATCAATTTTAGAATCCAAGGCTTCTTCGTGAATAACAACAACGGGTTCCGCTTGAATCCGAACCGTTTCTAAATAATCTGCCATGAGTTGAACCCGGTGTTCATAAACTTTTTCATGTTGTGTAATGGTTCTTTTTTTAAATTCTAAGGCAGAACATGCTCCGATTAACCCCTGAAATGTCAAACCCTGAGTCTTTATTTTATACCAAAATACCCCTGTTTTCTTTTGTGGGGTATAGAGCTGATTATTTATCGCGTTTATCCAATTCCTTCTGATCTCAAGATTTTTATCCTCGGTCTTGAGCTCAGCTTGAATAATGTGAATAAATCCTTCTTTTTGATATGACTTTAAGGCTGTAATTTCTTGGGGTGTATAGTCCTCTAAACTTCGCATGACTTGGTTCTGAGGGGTGTGAGGTAAAAAAAAAGAAAGGGGCTGAAAAACTGGCATAGTAAATTACCCGATACACGCAATAATTTTATGTGCAACCACTAGCGCAGCGGCACCATCCTGTAAAGAAACTGTAGGTTTTTTCTTTTCATGAATACACGAAGCAAAATGTTCCAATTCATCTTGAATAGCGTTGCCTTTGAGTATGGAAGGATTTTCAAAATAAATTTGTTTTTTTTTCCCTTCGGCATTGGTCAGGAGTATTGAAAGATCGTCGGCTTGCTCCGGAGCGTCTTTCATTTTTACGACTTCCACTTTTTGGGTTAGATAATCGATTGCGATATAGGCATTTTTTTGAAAAAATCGAGTTTTTCTCATTTTCTTGAGAGAGATTCTGCTGGCGGTAAAATTCGCCACACAGCCGTTTTCAAAAACAATGCGAGCATTGCTAATATCGGGCGTATCGCTAATGACTGCTACCCCCGAGGCATCAATATGTTTAATGGGGGAATGGACCACGCTCAATACGATGTCAATATCGTGGATCATTAAGTCTAATACCACCGAAACATCAGTCCCTCGTGGATTAAATTCTGCCAGACGATGGGTTTCAATAAACATGGGGTTTTGCAGTGAAGACTGTACCGCTTTGAAGGCGGGATTGAACCGTTCTACATGCCCCACCTGTCCCAAAACACCGTATTCATCAGCAAGTTGTGTTAATGAGGCAGCTTCCTGGTCTGTTTTCGCTATGGGCTTTTCTATGAATACGTGCTTCTTGGCACGGATCGCTTTTTTAGCCATTTCAAAATGAGAGAGGGTTGGGGTGATGATGCTCACCACATCTACCGCTTCGATCAGCGCTTCTGCACTTTCATATGCCGTGTAGCCTTGTTCTTTGACAAGCTTTGCAACGGCCTCGGTGTCCGGATCATAAAAACCCACCAATTCATAGGTAGGGGAGGAGGCTACAATCCTGAGATGGATTTTTCCAAGATGCCCTGCCCCTAAAATTCCTATTTTCAACATTACAACGTGCTTTGAATCAAAAGTACAATCAAAATCTTAATTTAAACAGAAACTCACTTATTTTTGCATTAGATGAAAGATACAACCAAACATCAGGGGTTACGCAGGCAATTGATGGAGACTTTAAGAAAAAAAGGCATCTCCTCCGCAGAGGTTTTACAAGTAATGACAACGATTCCTAGGCATTTCTTTATGGATCCTGGGCTGGTCAATTTTGCCTATGAAGATCAAGCTTATCCCATCGCGGCAGAACAAACCATCTCCCAGCCCTATACCGTAGCTTTTCAATCTCAAATCTTGGAAGTGGCACCACACCACAAGGTGTTAGAAATAGGGACTGGCTCAGGGTATCAAACAGCTGTTTTGTTAGGACTCACCCCTCATGTGTACACTGTAGAACGACAGCAAGAATTGTTTAAAAAAACTCAGCGTCTTTTTAGCCAACTCAATTTGCGCCCAAAAAAAAATGTCTTTGGGGATGGCTACAAAGGCTTGCCTGATACTGCTCCTTATGACCGGATAATTGTAACTGCCGGAGCACCTAAAGTGCCAAAAGAACTTTTACAACAACTTGTAGTTGGAGGAAAATTAGTCATTCCTGTTGGGGTGAAAGAGCATGTGATGTTTCGTTTTACAAAAACTTCCGAGAAAATATTTGATAAAGAATCGTTTGGGAACTTTCGATTTGTTCCTCTTTTGAACGACAAAAATTAATTTAAAAACAACGTCTTTTGTTTAATAATACTTTTAATTTAGACTATATTTTTAATCGTATGAATTTTGAAGATACGGAAGAGGCTTATCGGTTAAAGACAAACAACGAACTCTATAGGGCGCTTTACTTGTATCGCCTAATAGCAAACAATACTTTGGTCGCGATAGGTAGCAAGCTTGCCCTATGGGCACTTCAACTAGGACTACCCATTTCAGGACTATTTAAACGCACCGTTTTTAAACAATTTTGTGCGGGTGCAGCAAAAGAAGACTCCATAAAACTTGTGAGTCGGTTAGCAGATTTAAATGTAAAATCGTATATGCATTTTGCAGCCGAAGGTCAAAAGTCGGAGGCAGGGATGGATACTAGTTTGGAAAAGACTCTGGAAACCCTTTCTTTTTCAAAAGAGACCCAGGCTCTTCCTTTTACCGTTTTTAAAGCCACCAGTTTGGGCCCTTTTGCACTTTTTGAAAAGAAGAGTAATGGAGTAGCGTTCAATAAGGAAGAACAAGCCGCTTGGGATCGGATGCTAGAACGAGTTCAAAAATGTTGTTCCTATGCGAAAAAGCTGAATGTGCGGATGCTCATTGATGCCGAAGAATCTTGGATTCAAGCTGCAATTGATGAAATCGCTGAAGATTTGATGGAAACCTTTAACCGCAAACAGACTTTGATTTTCACTACTGTACAGATGTACCGTAAGGACCGCTTGTCCTACATGACAGCTTTGCTTCAAAAAGCAGAAGCTAAGGGTTTTACTACTGGTGTAAAATTGGTCCGTGGAGCCTATATCGAAAAAGAGAATAAACGCGCCCGTGAGCTTGGAATTCCCTCGCCTATTTGTGAAAGTAAAGCAGCTACCGATATTAACTTTAATGCAGCTTTGGACTTAATTCTTCCCAAAGTGGATCGTTGCAATCTATTTATTGGGTCACACAGTGAGTCCAGTATTCTTAAAGTAACCCAATGGATGAAGGTGCACCAGCTCCCTAACGATCATCCCACCATTTGGTTTTCCCAACTTTACGGCATGGCAGATCATATTTCTTTCAATTTGGCTTCTTTGGGTTATCAAGTGGTGAAATACGTACCCTACGGTCCTGTAAAAGATGTTATTCCGTACTTGATTCGCAGGGCAGAGGAAAATACCTCAGTTAGCGGACAAACCCCTAGAGAATTGAACTTGATTAAAAAGGAAATTGACAGGAGAAAGGTTAAGGCCGTTGCAGGTTGAGAACCTTGACTTGCTTTTTACAGTTTGCTACTTCTAAAAAAGAACTGGTTTCTTCTTCCAGTTCAATAAAATAAACACGGCAAGAATCCAGTTTTGTTTTGCTTTTAGAAAAATCGATACTTCCCTTTTCCATGTAGGTGCGAAGTGTGCTGTCGTTGAGTTGGGGATACCGGCTCTGGAGATCCGAACTGATTTGAATGGTCTTTTGAAGCAAATCGTTTTTTACCCGTGCCGAAGGGCCATAATTGCAACTTGTCTTTTTGCCGCTAAAAATGAAAGCTAAAAAAATCAAACCAACCGAAAAGCCAGCGAGATAATACCCCAATCGATACAATAGTTTCATACTATATTTTTGGAAGTTAACTTTCGGGTTTGTATATCCACAATATCTAGCGAATAGTGATTATAGGTTTCGGGTAGGTGGGGTGTTATTTTTTCTGCCCATTCCAAAAAACAAAGCTGCCCCGATTCTAGATACTCTTCCAAACCAAAGTCCAATGCTTCATCGGGATGCTCCAAGCGGTAAAAATCAAAATGATAAATCAAACCCTTTGAGGCTTGATAGGTATTGACTAAAGAGAAAGTGGGACTTGAAACAGGTTCTGTCACGCCCAAAGCTTTACAAAGAGCCGCAATAAGGGTGGTTTTTCCAGCACCCATGGGACCGTCAATACGGATGACGGGATTGGAAAAGTCCTCGATCAAAAGCGAACTCAACTGCTTTAAATCAGTTAATTTAAAGTGACTTTGCATTGCGCAAATATAAGGCTATCGAGGACGTAAAACCACAAATGGTACGATCATTTCTTCAAGGGAAACGCCACCGTGCTGGAAGGTGTTGTTAAAGAAATTTACATAGTGGTTGTAGTTGTTTTTGTAAATAAAATAATAGTCCTCTTTCGCGAAAATATAGCGACTACTAAGGGACAGGGAAGGCAATGCAAACGCATTGGGATTTTCACAATCCAAGACCTCTTTCGCTTCAAAAGTCAAGCTTCTCCCTGTTTTATAGCGGAGATTCATACTTGTTTCTTTATCTGCTACTACTGCGCTAGGGTTGTTTACATTCAGGGTTCCGTGATCTGTAGTTAGCACAAGCTGAAAGTCCAGTGTGGCCGCTTTGCTCAACAGTTTTTTGAGCGGACTATTTTGAAACCAACTCAAGGTAAGCGAGCGATAGGCTTTGTTGTCGGGCGCTAATTCTTTGATCATCTCCATTTCGGTTTTCGCATGGGAAATCATATCTACAAAATTGTAAACTACGACCGTCATTCCCTCATGCGTATGGTTTTGAAGATTTTTGATGAGTTGTTGACTCTGATGGAGCTGCGTAATTTTGTGGTAACTCCAAGGACGTGTCACGCCGAGGCGAATGCATTGTTCTCTCAGCAGATCTTCCTCGTGCAAATTTTTCCCTCCCTCTTCATGATCAAATTTCCACCATTGGGGAAACTGTTTCTGAATTTCTAGGGGAGTCAAGCCAGCAAAAAGGGCATTTCTGGCGTACTGCGTTGCCGTAGGCAAGATGCTGAAATAGGCATCTTCTTTTTCTACAACATAGTGGTTTGTAATTTCTTTTTGAATTATTTTCCATTGATCGATCCGCAAATTGTCGATTACCAACAGTAAGGTGGGTTTGTGTTGTTTTAACTCGGGGAGTATTCTTTTTTTGAAAAGTTGATGCGACAAAACAGGCCCCTCGCTACCTTGAATCCAATCCTGATAGTGCTGTTGAACAAATTTTGCAAACAGCGCGTTGGCTTCATTTTTTTGAGATTCGAAAATCTCCAGCATACTCGAATCTTCTAGTGATTCGAGTTCTAATTCCCAATAAATTAATTTTTTAAAATGGGCAATCCAGTCCTCAGAATTTTTCAGTCCGCTGAGTTCTAGAGCCGATTTACCAAACTCCTTTTGATAATTTTGAGTGGTTTTTTCCGCGATGAGATGCTGGTGATTCAAAATCTTTTTTAAGGACAATAAAATCTGATGTGGATTTACTGGTTTGATCAAATAATCAGCAATTTTTGACCCTATGGCATCTTCCATGATCTGCTCTTCCTCATTTTTTGTGATCATGACTACAGGCAGTTGAGGCTTTCTGTTTTTGATCTCTTGCAAGGTCTCTAGACCATTCAGTCCCGGCATATTCTCATCCAGTAAAATAACTTCAAAGGGACGCGTATCAATCAAATCCAGAGCATCTTGACCATTAGTACAAGGCGTGAGCGCATATCCCCGTTCTTCTAAAAAAAGAAAATGGGGTTTGAGCATTTCTATTTCGTCATCCACCCATAAGATATTGATCCGATCCATTGTGTTATCTTTGATAAAAATTACCGCTCAAGCTGTGTATCTAAAGCGTACGTTATTTAACGACCCAATTTATGGTTTTATTGCCATTGAAACCGATTTGATTTTGCAATTAATCAACCATCGTTTTTTTCAGCGTTTACGTCGTATTTCTCAAATGGGCCTTTCCAGCTTGGTCTATCCCGGAGCACATCACACGCGCTTCGAACACGCTCTTGGAGCTATGCATGTCATGCAAAAAGCCATTGAAGTGTTAACGCAAAAAGGAATTGCCATCTCAGCAGAGGAAAACGAAGCCATGCAAATCGCAATTTTATTACACGATATTGGCCATGGTCCTTTCTCCCATGCGTCTGAAAAAATTCTCCTTAAAGGGAAAACACATGAAGAGCTGTCCCTGCGTATCATTCAAAATCTGAATGAGGAGTTTAAAGGTGCCCTAGGTTTGGCAATTCAAATTTTTACGAACTCCTATCCCCGAAAATTCATGCATCAATTGGTCTCTAGCCAAATTGATGTCGATCGGTTGGACTATTTAAAACGAGATAGTTTTTACACGGGAGTTACGGAAGGAAACATCAATACCCAACGCATCCTCAACACCATGCATGTCGAAGAGGAAAATCTAGTTTTTGAATCCAAAGGAATTCATTCCTTAGAAAAATTTCTCCTGGCACGACGTCTGATGTATTGGCAAGTCTATTTGCACAAAACCAGTTTGGCGGCAGAGCTTTTGTTGGTAAAAGTCTTGGAACGTTTTTGGGAATTGGTAAACTCTGGGGAAGAAGTTTTGAGTCCCACCCATAGTTTTTACCCTTTGATTCACAGGAGTTCTGATGAATCCCTTTCGGATTCGGTATTACTTCACTATTTGACCCTTGAAGATTCAAACATATTACATTTGTTAAAACAATGGCTCGGTCATGCCGACTTCGTTTTACGAAGTCTCTCTAAACAAATTCTCTTTAGGCAATTACCTAAAATCAAAATCCAAAGTGAACCCTTTGACACCAAAATCCTTGCGCATAAGGGAGAGCGATTGCAAGATCGTTCCATTTCACAAAAAGAAATTGCTTATTTTGTCTTTTCGGGCAGTATTTCCAACCAAACCTATAGTCCAGATCACACACAAATTCTCCTAAAAAATAAATCGGGAAAGCCAACTCCTTTAGCAGAAACTATAGATTATTTGGACTTTAATACTTTTTCCAAGCCGCTTTATCGCTATTATTTGTGTTATCCAAAGCGTCATTTTTCCTTATAAATTCCTACTTTTGCAGTCATGAAATCTACTGCTTTTCAAATCGCAAAAAAATTCGATGGAAGTGTAGAAGGCAATGGTGAAGTAGTTGTAAACGCCCTAGCAAAAATAGAAAATGCTCCTCCAGGAGCTTTGAGCTTTTTAGCGAATCCAAAATACATTCCCTTTCTTTACAGCACCCAGGCGACCGCTGTTTTAGTTGCTAAAGACTTTAAAGTAATGAAGCCGACTCAGACGACTTTAATTCGGGTTGAAAATCCCTACTCTGCATTTACACTATTACTTCAAGAATTTGCAAAAGAGAAAAAGAAAAATCTACAAGGAATCCATCCCTCTACTTTGATCGATCCTTCGGCAACCCTAGCAGCGGATGTATATGTGGGGCCGCATGTCACAATAGGTGCAAAGACAAAAATAGCGACAGGCGTTCGTATTCACGGACAGTGTTATATCGGTTCTGATGTTCAAATTGGTGAAAGCACAGAATTGCATCCTCGAGTGAGTATACTTGATGAATCTGAGCTTGGAGCGCGCTGTATCATTCAAAGCGGCGTTGTAATTGGATGTGAAGGCTTTGGTTTTGCTCCCCAACAGGAGGGCAAACAAGAAAAGATCCCACAACTGGGTAAGGTTCTAATCGAAGATGATGTAGAAATTGGTGCAAATACAACCATTGATCGAGCGACACTAGGAGCTACCGTGATCCGCCAAGGGGTAAAACTCGACAACTTGGTCCAAATTGCTCACAATGTAGAAATCGGTCGCCATACCGTTATTGCTGCTCAATCGGGGGTCGCAGGATCTTCAAAAATCGGAGCGCGTTGTATTATCGGAGGTCAGGTAGGGATTATTGGCCATTTAAAATTGGGAGACGATATTCAGATTCAAGGGCAAACGGGTGTCATCAGCAATATTCCTGATGGACAAGTCATCCAAGGAACTCCTGCCATCGATTTTAAATCGTTTTACAAATCGTATGCCTTGTTTAAACAATTGCCACAATTTGAATCACGCTTAAACAAACTAGAAAAAAAGGAACACTCATGATCATTACAAACACACCTCAAAAGACACTAGCTAAAGCTGTTGAACTTAAGGGTATAGGACTTCATTCTGGAAAAGCAATTGATCTCGTTTTAAGGCCTGCAGCTGCAGACTGCGGATTTGTTTTTGTTCGAACCGATTTAGACCCACAAGTTGAAATTCCAGCGCTTGCACAGTATGTGAGCAAGACCGGTCGGGGGACTACTTTATCTGTGGAAGGGGTTGACGTTCAAACCACAGAGCACGTCTTGGCTTCATTAGTAGGTTGTGGCATAAACAATTGTAGGATTGAACTCAACGGCGCTGAAGTACCTATCTTAGACGGTTCTTCTAAACCTTTTGTAGAGGCTATCCAAACTGCTGGAATCCAAGATCAAGAAGCCCAACAAGAGATTTTTGTAGTACAAGAAAACATACATATAACCGATGAAGCCTCAGGTAGTGAAATTCTTATTGTTCCGGCAGAATCAACTTCTTTAACAGTACTGATTGACTTTGAAACTAAGGTTTTGGGTACACAAAACGCAGTACTTCACAAGATGGAAGATTTTCCCTCTGAAATTGCATCCTCTCGAACTTTCAGCTTTCTCCATGAATTGGAGACGCTGCTCGACCAAAATTTAATCAAAGGAGGAGATTTAAACAACGCCATAGTATATGTCAATAAAACCTTGGACAAAGAGACCATGGATCGCCTTAAAAAGGCCTTTGGCAAAAAAGAAATAGCGGTCAAAAAGAACGGCATTTTAGATAATTTGACGCTCCATCATCCCAATGAAGCCGCACGACATAAGCTACTCGATGTTGTTGGAGACTTGGCTTTGATCGGTATGCCTGTAAAGGGTCGTATCATCGCAACCAAACCCGGGCATAAAATCAACACCGATTTTGCCAAAGAGTTGCAAAGTCTGATCAAACAAACTCGGAAAACAAATGCACCCATAGTGGATTTGTCCCTTCCACCGGTCATGGATGTCAATCAAATTATGGACATGCTGCCACATCGACCTCCTTTTCTTTTGGTGGATAAAATTCTCGAACTCTCGGATACCCATGTTGTGGGACTGAAAAATGTCACCATGAACGAGATGTATTTTGAAGGGCACTTCCCAGGAGCACCCGTCATGCCCGGAGTGCTTCAAATTGAGTCGATGGCTCAGGCTGGGGGAGTTCTTGTTCTCAGTACAGTCCCGGACCCCGAAAACTACCTCACTTTTTTTATGAAAATTGACAATGTTAAATTTAAAAGACCTGTTTATCCTGGAGATACTTTAATCTTTAAATTGGAGTTATTAACACCAATACGACGTGGTATATGCAATATGCGTGGATACGCTTTTGTAAATGGTCAAATCGTTAGTGAAGGAGACTTAATGGCTCAAATTTCTAAAAGAAAATAATTCCATGCTTACTATGCAAAATTCAACTTCAATTCATCCCAGCGCAAAGCTTGGTAAGAACGTTCATGTGGATCCGTTTACCACCATCCACAACAACGTGGAAATCGGAGAAGGGACTTGGATCGGATCCAATGTAACTATTATGGAAGGGGCCCGGATAGGGAAACATTGTAAAATTTTTCCTGGTGCTGTGATCAGTGCCATCCCTCAAGATTTGAAATTTAATGGTGAAGAAAGTGTTGTGCACATTGGAGACCACACTACGATTCGAGAATGTGTTACAATAAATCGAGGTACGGCGGCAGTGGGTATTACAAAAATCGGAGCCCATTGTTTGATTATGGCCTATTCGCATATCGCACACGACTGTACCATTGGAGATTATTGTATTTTTTCGAACAACAGTACCTTGGCAGGACACGTAACTGTGGGCAAAAAGGTGATACTTTCAGGGTTTACCGCAGTCCATCAATTTTGCACCCTTGGAGAATATGCCTTTGTCGCTGGAGGTTCGTTAGTGAGAAAAGATGTTCCTCCCTACATCAAAGTAGGACGGGAACCCCTTGCCTATGCTGGGGTCAATTCGGTTGGTCTGAGTCGAAATAATTTTTCCGACGAGCAAATCAAACAGATACAAACAGTATATCGAACCGTCTTTCAAAGCAAACTCAATACAAATCAGGCTTTAGCGGTTTTAGAAAACGAAGTTGAAGAAATTGAAGAAAAAAGTAAGATTATTGAATTTTTAAAAAAATCTGAACGCGGAATCGTTAAAGGGTATTCCTAAAAAAACTAATTTTGACATACTATGGCAACAACATCAGACATCAGAAAAGGATTGTGCATTAAGTACAGCAATGACATCTTTAAAATCATAGAATTTTTACACGTAAAACCGGGAAAAGGACCCGCTTTTGTTCGTACCAAGCTCAAAAGTGTCACCACGGGAAAAGTGATTGACAACACCTTTTCAGCAGGGCATAAGATTGAAGACATTCGTGTAGAAACTCAAAAGTATCAATATTTATATAACGAAGGCGATCAGTTTCATTTTATGAATACGGATGATTACAATCAAATCAGTATTGATAAAAATATTTTAGAAACCCCCGATTTGTTAAAGGAAGGGGAGCTGGTTTCGATCTCCATCAACACAGAGGACGGGATGCCGCTTTCTGCGGATATGCCTGCCAGTGTAATTTTGGAAGTAACACACACGGAACCTGGAGTAAAGGGCAATACAGCAACCAATGCAACCAAACCCGCTACAATGGAAACAGGAGCTTCAGTGAATGTTCCTTTATTTATTAATGAAGGAGATAAAATCAAAGTGGACACCGAAAAGGGGCACTACATCGAACGGATAAAAGAATAAAACCAAACCAACTAAATTTAAACGAATGAGCGTACTTGTAAACAAGGAATCAAAAATCATTGTTCAAGGATTTACGGGAAGTGAAGGGACCTTTCACGCCACCCAAATGATAGAATATGGAACCAATATAGTAGGGGGAGTAACTCCCGGAAAAGGAGGACAATCCCACTTGGACAAGCCCGTATTCAATTCGGTTGCAGAGGCCGTAACAAAAGTAGGGGCAGACACCTCTATTATTTTTGTTCCGCCTGCCTTTGCCGCCGATGCAATCATGGAAGCCGCAGAAGCGGGAATTCAAGTCATCATTACCATCACAGAGGGAATTCCGGTAAACGATATGACTAAAGCGTTCCAGTACATCAAACAAAAAGGAGCGACCTTGGTAGGGCCCAACTGCCCAGGAGTCATCACTCCAGAAGAAGCCAAGGTGGGAATCATGCCGGGCTTTGTCTTTAAAAAAGGAAAAGTAGGGATTGTTTCAAAATCGGGAACCCTTACCTACGAAGCTTCCGACCAAGTAGTTGCTGAAGGTTTGGGAATCTCTACAGCCATTGGAATTGGCGGAGATCCTATTATTGGAACTACAACCAAAGATGCGGTAGAGTTGTTTATGAACGATGCCGAAACGGATTGTATTGTTATGATTGGTGAAATAGGGGGTCAACTGGAAGCCGATGCCGCAAAATGGATCAAGGCAACGGGCAATAAAAAACCCGTCGTGGGCTTTATTGCTGGAGAAACCGCTCCAAAAGGAAGAACCATGGGACATGCGGGCGCCATAGTAGGTGGAAGTGAAGACACCGCCGAAGCCAAAAAACGCATCATGAAAGAATGTGGCATCCATGTGGTAGATTCCCCTGCGCAAATTGGAGCTAAAGTAGCTGAAGTTCTCGCTTAAAAACAAGATATGAAACTCTTAGAAAACAAAACGGCCCTCATCACAGGAGCCAGTAGAGGCATCGGAAGAGGAATTGCTCAAACTTTTGTAGAGCAGGGTTGTGCTGTAGCATTTACTTATAGTAGTAATTCAGAAGCGGCGGAAACCCTTGTCCGAGAATTGAGTACTACCGGAGTACAAGTAAAAGCCTACCAAAGCAATGCTGCCGATTTCGAAGCTGCTCAAAAACTCGTGGATGATGTACTTGCAGATTTTGGGAGTCTTGACATCTTGATTAATAACGCTGGTATTACTAAAGACAACCTCTTGATGCGTATGGGAGAAGAAGACTTTGATAAAGTCATTGAAATCAACTTAAAGTCTGTCTTTAATATGACCAAGGCCGTGCAGCGTACCTTTTTAAAACAACGCCAGGGTTCTTTAATTCACATGAGTTCTGTAGTTGGAGTAAAAGGAAATGCGGGTCAAGCAAATTACGCCGCTTCAAAAGCGGGGATTATCGGCTTTTCCAAGTCAGTGGCTTTGGAGTTGGGTTCGCGAAATATCCGTTCCAACGTCATTGCTCCCGGCTTTATAGAAACTGAAATGACCGCAAAACTCTCAGAAGAAGTTGTTCAAGGGTGGCGCGATGGTATCCCCTTAAAAAGGGGAGGAAAACCCACTGATGTAGCCAATGCCTGTGTGTTTTTGGCTTCTGATCTGTCCAGTTATATTACTGGACAAGTACTTCACGTAGATGGAGGAATGTTAACCTAAAAAAAATAATTATGCAAAAATTACCTAAAATTGGATTACCCGTTATTTTACTCGTAATCGTCCTATTGATCTTTGTCTCCAAATCGTCCATAAACGTCGGATATGGTGAAGCAGGAGTATTGTTTAAAACCTTTGGAGGGGGTGTTGTTGTAGATCAACCGCCTCTTGGAGAAGGATTTCACATTATCGCTCCTTGGAATAAAGTGTATGTTTATAACGTGAAACAGCAAGAGTTTTTTGAAGGGAATATGCAAGTACTTTCTTCAAACGGTCTTGAAATTTCCTTAGATGTTTCTGTTTTGTATCAACCTAAATACGAAGAATTAGGTTTGTTACACCAAACCAAAGGGGAAAATTATGTCAATATCGTTTTGATTCCACAAATTCGTGCAGTAGCGCGTTCTGTAGTGGGACGTTATACTCCAGAGCAATTGTATTCTACCAAGCGAGATGCCATTCAAAACGAAATCTTTGAAGAAACCATAAAGAACGTCGAAGATCAACACATTCAAGTGAATGCAGTCCTTGTCCGTGATGTCACTTTACCCTTGGCCATTAAAGAAGCGATTGAGCGTAAATTAGGGCAAGAGCAAGAGTCTTTAGAATATGAATTCCGTCTTGAAAAAGCTAAGCAAGAAGCAGAACGTCAGCGTATTGATGCTGAAGGGAAAGCCACTGCGAACCGTATTTTAAGTGCATCTTTGACTGATAAAATTCTTCAAGAAAAAGGAATTGAAGCTACCCTAAAGTTATCTGAATCTCCTAATTCTAAGGTGATTGTGATTGGAAGCGGAAAAAATGGCCTTCCTATTATTTTAGGAAATCAATAAATTGAAATCAAATTTTTTAAATATATTTGCACTTCAATGAAAAGAACAACACATCATAGCCACTTTTTATCAAACAGCTCAAACGAGAGGTAAGAGGATGTCTATGACCCATAATACAAACCCGTTTGAGCAATCAAACGGGTTTTTTAATTTAATACTATGATACGACTGGCCGTACAAAAATCAGGAAGACTTAACGAAGATTCCCTTCGCTTAATAAAAGACTGCGGTATTTCTATTGACAATGGGAAGGACCAACTCAAAGCAGCAGCACGCAACTTTCCCATGGAGGTGTTCTTTCTGCGCAATGGTGACATACCCCAATACTTACGTGATGGGGTAGTGGATCTCGCTATTTTAGGAGAAAACCTTTTGGCAGAAAAGGGTACCGATTTAGAAGTCATTGAACCTTTGGGCTTTTCTAAGTGTCGAGTTTCCATAGCGGTTCCCAAGGGCACTGCTTTTAAGGGAATTCAAGACTTGGAAGGAAAACGCATTGCGACATCCTATCCCAATACGGTCAAGACCTTTCTTAATGAAAACAAGCTCAAAGCCGACCTGCACATCATCAACGGTTCTGTGGAAATAGCTCCAAATATTGGGCTGGCAGATGCTGTTTGTGATATTGTTTCCAGCGGAAGTACCTTGTTTAAAAACAACCTAAAAGAGGTGGTTCAAATTGCCAAATCCCAAGCGGTACTGGTTGCTTCTCCAAAAATCTCATCCGATAACCGTGCAATTCTCAAAACCTTACAGTTTCGTATTCAATCGGTATTGCGTGCCAAAACCTCAAAATACATCCTGTTGAATTGTCCCAACGACAAGATTGGAGCCATCAGTTCATTGCTGCCCGTTTTAAAGAGCCCTACGGTACTTCCGTTGGCCCAAGAGGGTTGGAGCTCGTTACACTCTGTAATTAATGCTGGGGATTTTTGGGAAGTTATCGATCAACTTAAAGAGGCAGGTGCCGAAGGTATTTTAGTATGTCCAATAGAAAAAATGGTCTTGTAATGCAGCAATTCAATTATCCTTTGCCGAGTAAATGGGAAGCCATCACCCAACGTCCAACTGCTTCGTATGACGAGTTAGAAGGACTTGTTTCGGAAGTCTTTAAAAAGGTGGAAGCCCAAGGAGATCTTGCTCTTTTGGAATATACGGCTCAGTTTGATCAAATTCAACTTCAAACGGTTCAGGTCCAAGCTGAGGAAGTAACAAAAGCGGTTGCTGCAGTACCAGAGGAGTTAAAACAGGCGATCCAAAACGCCAAAACGAATATCGAAGCCTTTCACCGCGCTCAGCAAACGGCTCCTGTGGCAACAGAAACCCAGCCAGGTGTTCGCTGTTGGCAAGAAAAAAGACCCATTGAAAAAGTGGGGTTGTACATTCCTGGGGGATCGGCACCTTTATTTTCTACAATTTTGATGTTGGCCCTTCCCGCACAAATTGCGGGTTGTAAAGAAATTGTACTTTGCACACCTCCCAACAAGCAAGGAGCAATTCCCGATGTAGTACTCTACACTGCGCAATTGTGTGGGGTAACCCAAATTTTTAAAGTGGGCGGCATTCAAGCCATCGCAGGGATGACGTTCGGTACCGAAAGCATTCCCAATGTCTATAAAATCTTTGGTCCAGGAAATCAGTACGTCACTGTGGCAAAACAATGGGCCACGCGCTACAATGTCGCAATCGATATGCCGGCAGGTCCCAGCGAGTTGCTTGTCGTTGCTGATGCCAGCGCGGATCCTGAGTTTGTAGCGTCCGATTTGTTGTCCCAAGCAGAACACGGGCCTGACAGTCAAGTACTTTTTGTAACCACCCAAGAAAGCCTGCTTGAGAAAGTAGCCACCGCAGTAAAGAAACAATTGCAAGAACTCCCGAGAAAAGCCATCGCCGAAAAGGCCCTGGAAAATTCAAAGATGATCGTGTTGCAAGACGACGCATCAGCTGTGGACTTTATCAACGCCTATGGACCCGAACACTACATCATTTGTGTTGAAAATGAAGACTACTACGTCAATGAAGTGCGCAATGCGGGATCTGTTTTTATTGGGAATTACACCCCCGAAAGTGCAGGCGACTACGCTTCTGGAACGAACCACACCTTACCCACCAACGGCTACGCAAAACAATACAGTGGAGTGAATTTGGATAGCTTTACCAAAGCGATTACCTTTCAAAAGATCAGTCAACAGGGGATTCAAGACCTCGGAAAGAGCATCGAATTGATGGCGGCTGCAGAAGGATTGCAAGCCCACAAAAACGCCGTAAGTTTACGTTTAAAAAAATTAAAAAATGAAGCCTGAGATCCGTCGTTTTTTTAGAAAAAGTCTGCTGGAGTTGAGTCCTTATCAATCGGCGCGGGAAGAATTTGTCAGCGACGGCAGAACGATGATTTTGTTGGATGCCAATGAAAACCCGTTTCCGTCCGAAACCAATCGCTATCCCGACCCCATGCAAAGAGAACTAAAGCAGAAAATCGCTGATTGGAAGAAGGTAAGTACAGAGCAGTTGTATCTCAGCAACGGCAGTGACGAATTTATCTCACAGATCATCATGGCGTGTTGCGAACCCGCAACAGACCACATTGTCATTGTACCTCCTACTTTTGGAATGTACAAAGTTGCTGCGCGAACCTATGGCGTTGCTGTACGGGAGGTCCCTTTAGATGCTGATTTTCAATTGGATGCAGAAGCAGTTTTAGAAGCCGCTGATGACCATTCCAAAATTATTTTTATTCCCACGCCCAACAATCCTACGGCCAACAGTTTTGACGTCCAGGCTCTTAAAAAAATCATTCAGGAGTTTCCCGGTCTCGTGGTGGTGGACGAAGCCTATATCGAATTTACGGATCAGGCCTCTTTTATCGAACTTCTCGATTCCCATACTAATTTGGTGGTTTGTCAGACCTTTTCCAAAGCGCAAGGGATGGCGGGAGCACGTTTGGGGATGGCCTTTGCACATCCTGAGTTGATTCGCTATTTAAATCGCATTAAAGCCCCGTATAACTTAAATTCGCTAACTCTCGCTGCTGCATTGCAATGTTTGGAAGAACAGGATCAAGTTCAGGAGCAAGTCGCTTTTATGCTCAAGGAGCGCAAACGCCTTGAAGCTGCTTTTACTGAGATTGTGTTTATCAAAACCATTTTTCCTTCCGATGCTAATTTTGTCTTGGTTCGTGTGGACGACAGCAGCCTGCGCTACCAACAGTTACTCGACAGCGGAATTGTGGTTCGCAATCCTTCAAATAATACCGCTTGTGAAAACACCCTGCGTATCTCCGTTGGTTTAGCGGAAGAAAACAACGCATTAATTCGCGCTTTGCGCACTTTAGATACATGAAAAAAGTACTCTTTATCGACCGCGACGGAACGTTGGCCTTAGAGCCCGAAGATTATCAATTAGGCGCTTTAGAAAAACTCGTGTTTTATCCCGAAGTGTTTACGTATTTGGGGAAAATTGCTCGGGAACTGGACTACGAATTGGTGCTGGTCACCAATCAAGACGGTTTGGGCACGGACAGTTTCCCAGAAGAAACCTTTTGGCCTACCCACAATTTTATGCTGAAAAGTTTTGAAAACGAAGGGGTTGTTTTTGACAACATTTTTATTGACAAAAGCTTTCCCGCCGACAACGCACCCACCCGCAAACCCCGTACTGGTTTATTGACACAGTATATGGATGCCAAAAAGTACGACCTAGCGAATTCTTATGTCATTGGCGATCGCCTAACCGATATGGAATTGGCGAAAAATTTAGGTTCTAAAGGGCTGTTCTTGGCCAATGATGAAGCACTTGGGGCAGAGGAGGCTTCAGACGATTTAGATCCCACTATTGCACTTAAAACGACTTCTTGGAAGGAGATTTATACTTTTTTAAAGCTAAAGCAACGCATCGTTACCCAAAAACGCACCACAAACGAAACGGACATCCGCATTACCCTAAACCTGGATGGAAGTGGACAAAGTAAAATCGATACGGGAATTGCCTTTTTTGACCATATGTTGGACCAGTTGGCACGACACGGAGGAATGGACTTGGAACTTTCTGTACAAGGAGATTTGGAAGTGGACGAACACCATACCATAGAAGATACCGCTATTGTCTTAGGCGAAGCTTTTGCCTCTGCGCTCGGGGACAAACTGGGGATGGAACGCTATGGCTTTTGTTTGCCGATGGACGACTGCTTGGCACAGGTATCCATTGACTTTGGGGGAAGAAATTGGCTGGTTTGGGAAACCGAATTTCAACGGGAAATGATTGGGCAAATGCCTACGGAAATGTTTATGCATTTCTTTAAATCCTTTACCGACGGAGCCAAAGCAAACCTCAACATCAAAGCCGAAGGCACCAACGAACACCACAAGATCGAAGCGATTTTTAAAGCCTTTGCCAAAGCGATTAAAGTCGCCGTCAAGCGCGATCCCGATAAAATGATTCTTCCCTCCACCAAAGGCAGTTTGTAGATGGTCGCTATAATAGATTACGATGCAGGCAATGTCCGCTCTTTACAATTTGCGCTAGAACGCCTGGGCGTAGAAAGTGTGCTTACCGCAGATCCACAAGTGATCAAAGTGGCAGAGAAAGTTATTTTCCCCGGTCAAGGAGCTGCAGGAAGTGCGATGGAAAAGTTACAGCAAACCGGCCTGGATCAACTGATTCCAACCCTCCAACAACCCGTTTTGGGGATTTGCTTGGGGATGCAATTGCTATGCGATGCCACCGAAGAATGGGACGTTAAAGGCTTGGGAATTGTCTCCGGTAAGGTCATTCGATTTTCAGATCAAGTCAAAGTTCCCCAGATGGGATGGAACACCATTTCAAAATTGCAAACCACTCTTTTTAATGGAATTAAAGAGGAAGACTTCATGTATTTGGTGCACTCGTATTATGTCCCGCTTTTACCTGAAACTATTGCCCAAAGTGACTATGACGGAGCCTACAGTGTAGCCTTGCAAAAGGACAATTTTTACGGGGTACAGTTTCACCCCGAGAAAAGCAGTACAGCGGGAAGTCAACTCCTTCAAAACTTTTTAGCCTTATGAGAATCATTCCAGCCATTGATCTTATTGACGGGAAATGTGTTCGGCTATCCAAAGGAGATTACAGTACCCAAAAAACGTATAACGAAAACCCCCTAGAAGTTGCCAAAACTTTTGAAGATCACGGGATTCAGCACCTGCATTTGGTAGATTTAGACGGAGCCAAATCAAAGCATATCGTCAACCATAAGGTACTGGAAACCCTCGCATCTAAAACGAGTTTAAGCATCGACTTTGGTGGGGGCTTAAAAACCGACGAGGATTTGCGCATTGCCTTTGAAAGCGGAGCGAAGCAAGTCACGGGCGGGAGTATCGCGGTAAAAGAAACAGAGGTGTTTCTGCAATGGATTGCCACTTATGGAACTGAAAAAATCATTTTAGGAGCCGATGTAAAAGGCGAATATATTGCCACCGACGGCTGGCAGGAAACTTCGGACCGCTCTCTTTTTGACTTTTTAGACTATTATCAATCGCGAGGTGTACAAACTACTATTTGCACGGATATTAGTAAAGACGGGATGTTAGCTGGGCCTTCGTTTGCGTTGTACGAAAAGATTTTAAAAGAAACGGAACTGCAACTCATCGCTTCGGGAGGGATTTCGCAATTTGATGAACTGCCACGACTGGCCGAAATGGGTTGTGAAGGCACCATCATTGGAAAAGCGATTTACGAAAATCGTATTTCCTTAAAGCAGTTGGAAGCGTTTATTTTAACACAAAGCTAATGGAAGAAGCACTTTTAATCAAATTCAAGCAAAACGCCATCTTCCGTCTGGAAGAAGGACAGCGTATGATTCATTTGGCCTTTGCAAAAGTGGGGGAGGACAGCCTCTGGAAACTCCCTGTTAAGAATGGCATGGCGCTGGGCAATCAACTTTTGCACGTCCGTGGGAACATGACGCAATATGTCCTTGCCTCTTTGGGGCAAGAAGCGGACCAACGTCAACGCGATTCAGAATTTAGCACAACAGAGGGCTATTCCAAGGCGGAATTGCTTCAGCAATTGGATACTACCGTTTCCCGAGCCATCAAAACCATTCAAACCACTTCGCCCTCTGAGTACCTCCGTATTCGAAAGGTACAAGGCTTTGAATTTTCCGGTGTGGGCGTAGTGTTGCATGCCGTAGAGCATTTTTCGTATCACGTGGGGCAAGTCGCGTTTTGGGTCAAACAACTGACCGAAGCCGACTTGGGGTTTTACGACCACCACGATTTAACCCAAATCAACGATTGATATGCTGACCAAACGCATCATTCCCTGTTTAGACATCAAAGACGGACGCACTGTAAAAGGGGTGAATTTTGTAAACCTTCGCGATGCGGGGGATCCCGTGGAACTCGCCACCCAATACGCCCGTCAAAATGCAGACGAACTGGTCTTTCTGGATATTTCCGCGACGGAGCAACAACGGAAAACCCTGGCCGATCTGGTCTTGCAAGTCGCTGCAGCCTTGGACATTCCCTTTACCGTGGGTGGGGGCATTCGCTCGGTAGAAGATGTTTCTATTTTGCTAAAAAACGGAGCGGATAAAGTTTCCATCAATTCGGCAGCGGTCAAACGCCCCGAACTCATTGACGAAGTCGCTACCCACTTTGGAAGTCAATGTCTGGTAGTCGCCATCGATGCGAAGCAGATTGACGGGCAGTGGAAAGTCCATTTAGTAGGGGGGAAAGTCCCCACGGAAATCGATCTGTTTGACTGGGCCCGAGAAGTGGCAGCTCGCGGTGCGGGAGAAATCCTCTTCACCTCCATGGACCACGACGGGACTAAGAATGGCTTTGCCAATGAGGCTTTAGCCCAACTTTCGGAAACGGTGAACATTCCTATTATCGCTTCCGGTGGGGCGGGAACCACACAGCATTTTATCGATACCTTTACTCACGGAAAAGCAGATGCTGCTCTAGCGGCCAGTGTTTTCCACTTTGGGGAAATCCCAATACCCGATTTAAAACAAGAACTCAAACAACAGCAGATCGCTGTACGAATCTAAACGCTATGGAACTCAATTTTTCTAAAACCCAAGACGGACTGCTACCTGCCATCATCCAAGACGCGACCACCAAAACGGTCTTGATGTTGGGCTATATGAATAAAGAAGCCGTTCAAAAGACGCAAGAAACGGGTCTGGTGACCTTTTACAGCCGCTCTAAGCAACGTTTGTGGACCAAAGGGGAGGAAAGTGGTAACCACTTAAAACTGGTCGATATCAAGGCTGATTGCGATCAGGACACCCTTTTGATTCAAGCTGAACCCCAAGGGCACACCTGTCACACGGGAACAGACAGCTGTTGGGGAGCAACCAACACCAGTCATTTTGGGTTTTTGTCCGAGCTGGAAGAAACCATCGCCCAGCGGAAAACTGCCGACGACGACCAGAGTTATGTCGCTTCTTTGTTCCGAAAAGGCATTAATAAAATTGCTCAAAAAGTAGGGGAGGAAGCCGTGGAAACCGTGATTGAAGCAAAAGACAACAATGAGGAACTCTTTCTAAACGAAAGTGCCGACTTGCTTTTTCACTATCTGATCCTGCTCCAAGCCAAAGGGTTTACCCTAAAAGACATCGAAGCGGTCCTAGCGAACCGAAAGCGGTAAGTCAAACAACTGAACCTGATCTTGAAGGCGTTGTATCAACAGATTCATCATCCGTTTGTTTAAGGAAGAAGAGTTTAAGGTGTAATGCTCGTATTCCGCTACCCTAAAATGCCCTATGATCATGCCTTTTAAAGCGTTCCGAAATTTTTGATCCTTGATCAAACTGCTTTCGATATAGGCCAACTTCTTTTCTAAACTCAAATCGTAAAAGACTCCCTTGCGCTTTTCAATGTATTGCTGAAAGACCTTGACAAACAAGGGGTTTTGCAGTTTTAAAATAGGGCGAAGGGTCTCGTTTTGAAAGCGCTCTTCCGCACTCATCGTATCAAATGTCTTGGTTTTCTTGATCTCCGGACGGATACGCAACAAATCATTGGGTCGGTCGTTCATGGCTAGTGTTTTACCCTAAGTTAGGGGCTTTTCTGCTTGAAACTACTGAAGGGCAGGAGAGATTGTTCACAGGTTTTTTAACAGATTAGACCTCTGTGATTGCTTTGTAAATAATCCAAATAGTGACAAATCCGTATAATAGATCAAAAATTCACATAATACTAGAATTAGCTGATTAATTTGCTTTGTGGCTGTTGAATTAAACATTTATGAAAAAATAAATTCAACCGTATGCATTTTGCCAATTCAACTCATTTCTATAAACTATCCCGATTTTCTTACCTTTGATCAGAAACTAATTCAAAGGGAGGTAAGAGCGCCCACTGCCTCCTATCTCTAGTCACCAAAAACAAGACGCTATGAACACGATCAACCCCGATGTTTTCGCCTTTTATAAAGCATTAGCCCAAAACAACACCCGCGAGTGGTTTGAACCCCAAAAACGGCGTTTTAAAGCCTTGGAAACCGAAGTAAAAGCCTTTAATGAGGGAGTAAAAGCAGGCATGGAAGTCACGGATGAAATAGAAAAGGTCAAAATGTTTCGGATTTACCGAGACGTGCGTTTTTCAAAAAACAAAACCCCCTATAAAACCCATTTTGGAATTTCGTTTCACCGCAAAAAACCCCAACTGCGTGGGGGCTACTATATACATCTCGCTCCGGGCGACAGTTTCCTAGCCACGGGCTTTTGGGATCCCAGTCCGGCGGATTTACTCCGTATGCGCAAAGAATTGGAAGTCGATGCTCAGGAATTTCGGGATTTGATGGCCGTTCCTGCTTTTACAAAGGTCTGGGGAAACCTGGAGGGCGACGCTGTAAAAACAGCACCCAAAGGCTTTGCCAAAGACCACCCCAACATCGATCTGATTCGCCACAAACAATTCTTGTTCATTAAAAAATTTAACGATAAATCCGTACTTTCGCCTGACTTTCAAAAAGAAGTAATCGCAGCTTTTACTGCCGTAAGACCCTTTTTTGATTATATGAGCAACGTACTTACTACTGATTTAAACGGGGAATCGCTCTTCTAATTTCAACCAACTTTATGAAAAAATTAAGTTCAAAATTCGCGCTTTGCATTGCCGCCACATTTTTAATTTCAGGCTGTGCCGCTTTAAAAAACACCACCCCCGCCAGACCGGATTATATTCAGGCTTCGGTAGATCTGGTAGCCATGAATGACGACAGGGTACAGGTGCAAATTACACCTCCCAAAATCAACGCAGAAGAAATCACTTTTTACATTCCACAAATCGTCCCAGGGACCTATGAGTATTCCAATTTTGGTCGTTTTGTAGAAAACGTAAAAGCCTATGATTCAAATGATAATGAATTATCAATTGAAGCGTTAGATCAAAACAGCTGGAAGATCTCCAATGCAAAAAAATTAGACCGCATCACCTACTGGACCAGCGATACTTTTGACGGTCCCGAGGGAAGTGAAATCTATCCCATGGGAGGAACCAATTACAAAGAAGGAGAGACTTTTTTACTGAACCTACACAGTATGATCGGTTATTTTGAAGGGATGAAAGAAGCGTCTTACCGTCTCCGTGTTCGTTCGCCCAAAAACCTTGAAGCGTTTACTTCTTTACCCGCACTTTCCAAGAGTGATACGCTGGATATATTTTCTGCCAAACGCTATTTTCACATCATCGATAATCCCATTTTATACAGCGAGCCCAACACGGTGCGTTTTGATTTAGATGACATCAAAGTGGGGATGGCCATTTACTCCCCCACGGGAGTTCACAAGGCCACCGACTACGAAGCAGCCATTAAAGAAATGATGGTGGCGCAAAAGAAGTTTCTTGGCAAGGCAAACAACACGCCTTCCTATGATATTTTGCTATACCTGATGGGTATGGACGAATTGCAGTATTTTGGAGGAATGATGGGTGCTTTGGAACACCACACTTCCACAACCGCCGTATTTGTGGAGCAAATGCAGCCACAAGAACTCACTCAAAGCCTAGTGGATGTGGTGTCACATGAATTTTTCCACACGCTTACGCCACTGAACATTCACTCGGAAGAGATTCACAATTTTGAATACAACACCCCTTTAATGTCCAAACACTTGTGGATGTATGAGGGAACGACGGAATACTTTGCCAATTTGTTTCAAATCAATCAAGGACTCATTGACGAACAAAATTTCTACAACCGCATTCTTGAAAAATTAAACTATTCGCAACGGTATGACGATACGATGTCTTTTACCGAAATGAGTGCCGGTATTGTGGACGAACCCTACCAAACCAACTACGCCAATGTCTATCAAAAAGGAGCGTTGATCAATATGTGCTTGGACATCCTCATCCGGGAGCAGAGTGGGGGAGACAACGGTATTTTATGGGTCATGCAAAACCTTGCCCAGCGCTACGGTACTGAAAAACCGTTTCAAGACGACGCCCTGATAGATGAGATCGTTGCGATGACCTATCCAGAGGTAGGAGAATTTTTTAAAACCCATGTTGAAGGAAACACACCCATTGACTATATGGATTACTTTTCCAAAGTCGGCTTGACCATGGGTGAGACGGAAGTTCCACTTCCCAGTATTCTCTTTAAAGACAATCAAAGTCCCTTTTTTGCTCCGCAACCCAATGCTTCGGGTGTGGTTCAGTATGTGGTCACTGATTTAAACACGACCATAGAAGCTATGGGTGTTCAGGTTGGAGATCTGTTTTTGGGCCTGGATGGTAAAATGTTACCTGAAATCAAACAGGAAAACGCTGAAGGCATCAATGCGGTGTTTACACCCAGTTTTATGTGGGACGACCAAAAAGAGTTTAGCATTACCGTACAACGGGGAGAAGAACAACTTACGCTCCGCGGGGTGACAGGAACTCCTAGCGCCAAAGCAAACGGTGTGGTGGAAGATCCCACTGCTACTGAACTCGCCGTGGCACTGCGCCAAGCTTGGTTAAAAAAATAAGCAACTAAACCACTGTTTACTTCCCTTTGGATTCCATCTCTAGGGAAGTTTTTGTTTCTATGCGGTCCAATTCTTTGAGGAGTATGGAAATGACCTTTTGCTCTTGTTGAATTGGAAAGACGTGACCTGCATTGGGAATCGTTTTTAGTTGAAAAAGGGCTTTAGGAAAATGGGAAGTGGTAAATTCTGCATTGGGTGCAAAGGGGACTATTTTGTCTTGCGCCCCGTGGAGCATAAGTACAGGTAAAGCAATCGTGTTCCATAGATCTTCGAATTCTTTTAAGCTGGCAACGTGGGAGCACTTTTCTTTTTGAGCCACAATAAAGGTTTGGGGCACCATCCATCGGGTCAAACGGTATTCCGCCAAACGACCTAATTTAAAATAGCGTTCCGCCTCCGGGTCCAAGGCTGGAGCCAGAAGAACAACTCCAGAACAAGAGATGGGGTCTTTCAGCGCCATGGCCGCTGCAATGGGACCGCCGTAGGACCATCCCACAAGCAAAGAGGGGAAGGAAGGGTTGCGGTATTTTTGTAGTACAGGAAGCAGGCTCTCTGCTTGCTCTTCAATTTCGGGATAGGCCACACCAAACTCGGAGTAACCGAATCCCAATCGATCCAAGCTGATCAAATTTGCGTGCTGATTTAAAAGCGAATCGGTGAGGTACCCGTCAAAATTATCACTAGACCCCGGAGCACCGTGGATAAAAAATAAGGTAGGAAGTGCTGGATCGTAAGGCTTGGAGTGTATGTGTCTTAAATTCAATCCCTGGTAGGTTTCATAATGGACTTCCGCCTGTAAACCGTGTTTTGCAAAACGCTTAATCACCTTCTTGTCCAAAGTGCGAAAGCTTGCCCAAGCGCCACAAGCATTCCAGAGTTCTTTACGTACACGCTCCGCTACAGCTTCACTAAATCGTTCAGTAATTCTATCGAGTATAGAAATCAATGCCGCATTAGTTTCTTCCGTTAAATACAATTCATACCTCATTTAAGCTTTTAATTGAACCTACCACCGTTTGCTTACCGCAGTTTTGTTACTATGCCCAAATCTTATGTTCTTGAGGGTGTAATTAAATTGGGACAGAATAACAGACTTAACATAAAAAAAATAAAACAAATATATTTATAATTTATGTTATGTAAAATAATATTACAAAAAGAATATTGTACATTTGAGAGATAAACAAATACCCTACACCCCATGAAAATTTTAAAATACATTCTTATTACGGTTGTCAGTCTGGTTGTAATTGCAGCCGCCTTCTTTGCTTATGGATTGTACATCAATCCGAAAAGTCCAAAAGGAATGGCACAATACAGCAGTGGTTCTACGGAGATTGCCATTAGTTATTACCGTCCTTTTAAAAAGGAACGACTGATCTTTGGTGCGCAAGAAGACGGAGCTTTAGTTCCTTACGGTCAATACTGGCGTTTAGGCGCAAACTTAACCACCCGATTGACAACGAACACTAATCTTAGTTTTGCTAGTCGTTCCCTCCCGGCAGGCTCCTACGGTCTTTACACCTATCCTTATAAAGACCATTGGTTGCTCGTGGTACACGAAAAAACAGGTGGATTTAGCAACGCAGAACCCGATCCCGCGGCTGTGGTGATGAAATTCAACCTCCCAGTAGAATCTCTCCCTGAAGTCATAGAGCAGTTTACCATTGATTTTGTAGAACAGAACATACGCTTGCGTTGGGATACCACGCAGGTATTGATACCCTTTAGTGAGTGAGAAAACTATTGAAAGGCCTTTGGACCTTAGTCCGTATGAGTTTTGCTGTACTGTTTATCGGCGGACTCACCTACTACATTATTGATAAAATTCAAGAGAAGAAAAACTTGATGGACATCGAGGAATACAGTCCTAAATCTACCCTTGTTGTTCCTCAAACTGAAATCCAAAAGGCAAAATACCCTTTTATAGACGTCCACAATCATCAGTTTGACATGCCTTTGAAAAACTTGTCCCAACTGACGGCGGAAATGGACAGCTTGAACATGGCGTTTATGATCAACCTCAGTGGATTTCGAGGTTTGTATTTAAAACAATCCCTTAAAAATGTAAAAGAGAACGCCCCTACCCGCTTTGGCCTGTTTGTCAATGTCGATTTTGAAGCGATAGACGATGTTGATTTTGCTCCCGAGCAAGTCGCGTTGATTGACCAAGCGGTTCAGGACGGAGTGCTGGGTCTAAAAGTGTATAAGTCTCTGGGGCTCACCGACCGAGATAAAAACGGAGCACGGATCGGGGTTAACGATCCCCGTTTGGATCCCATTTGGAAGGCCTGCGGGGACAACAACATCCCTGTTTTGATTCACAGTGGAGAACCCGCTTCGTTTTGGCATCCAAAGAATAAGTTCAACGAACGCTGGTTAGAATTGCGCCAAAAACCCAATCGGTATCGCGATCCGGAAACCAACCCTTCTTTTGAGGAAATCCTCGCAGAACAACACGACATCTTTCGGAAGCACCCCAACACCACTTTTATCAATGCCCACTTGGGATGGATGGGAAATGATTTAGACCGACTGGGCGCTAATCTTGACACCTACCCCAATGTGGTAACCGAAATTGGAGCCGTTTTGGCAGAGTTGGGTCGTCAACCCAAACGCGCACGTCAGTTTTTTGTGGACTACCAAGATCGTATTCTCTTCGGGAAAGATGCGTACAATGTTTCGGAATATTACACCTATTTTAGAATCTTAGAAACTGATGATGAATATTTTGATTATTACAGAAAACGCCACGCCCACTGGAAAATGTACGGCCTGGCCCTCCCCGACTCCATTTTAAAAAAGCTGTATTATAAAAATGCACTGCGTTTGTTTCCCAGTATTGATTCAACCCTCTTTAAACCCGCACTATGATTATTGTAAACACACCTGAAATTCACAACAAAAAAATTACGGAAACACTAGGTATTGCCAGAGGCAGTACCGTTCGTGCCCGTAATGTGGGGCAAGATATTTTTGCCGGATTAAAAAACATTATTGGAGGTGAAATATCGGAATACACCAAACTTCAAGCCCAGTCCCGCGAACAGGCGCTACAACGCATGACTGAAGATGCCGAGCGCATGGGTGCCAATGCCGTTATAAACGTCCGCCTCACCACCTCTATGGTCATGCAAGGCTGCTCTGAAATCCTAGCCTATGGAACTGCTGTCGTGGTGGAGTAAAATGGAGCTTCTGTTTTTTTTAGTCTGTGGGGTACTCCTAGTTTATCTTCTTTATAAAAAAGGTGAAGAAGAGAAAGAGGAAAACTTTGAGGATCGAGAGTATTAATTTTTCACTCCCAAAAACACATTCACCCCTTTTGGGATAGGATTTCCTGAACTTCTTCGAAAACTTACCACTTGCCCCGTGTGATACAAAGCGTCGGAAATTGGACCGTTGATTAAATTCCACAGTGGAAATTGACTCTGCTTCCCTCTCCGATCAAAAATAACCTTAGCCTTTTCCAAATCTTCTAATTTCATCGACTGAAAAAGAGCCACCGCAGCATCGAGATAGTGTAATGTTTTGGAACGCAGGGTTTTAAAATCTTCGGGAATGTTTTCAGCAGGTCGCAAGGAGGCCTTGCCTTTAGCAGTGTTTAAAATCACTTCCGTCAATCCGTAGATATGTTCCAGCGTTTCCCAACTGCTCTGTCCGCTCGTAGAGGGTTTATACGCTAAATCTTCAGGCCGTAACCCTTCCGTAGCCCAGTAATAGCGAAAACCCAAACCTTGAATCATCCGCGAGAGTAGGTTTTCTGAATTCATGGCAGTGGGCGCTTTGGGAATCGACTGAAAAGGGAGTTCTTGAGCCATAAGGGATAGGTTTAAACTAAAAAAGAAGACAAGGAACAAACGCATTATAGATATTTACTCCACTAAAATAGTATTTTAGCATTATAAATACTGCTGATGGCTAAGAAATTATCCTCCTTAGAAGAACTCGCTAAAATCCAATTTGACAATCTCGCGCCCGACCGGGAAGAACCAAACACCTCCGAACCTGAGTTTATTCCCCAAGAGCTCGAAGCCCATTTTAGCAACAAAGGTCGTGCGGGTAAAACCATTACCTTGATCAAAGGATTTCAAGGCGATCAACAAGAATTAAAAGCCCTTGCCAAAATCCTAAAAAATGCCGTAGGGGTTGGTGGTACAGTCAAAAACGGTGAAATCATCATCCAAGGAAATTATCGGGACAAACTGATGCAGCTTCTTCAAGAAATGGGCCATACCGTTAAACGTGTGGGTGGGTAGGCATTCCATTACTTTCTTTTGTTAATTTATTGTCGTATCGGGTTCAAATATCCACTCGCCAATCGATTGCTTTCGCTCCATTTTTTTTTAAATAATCATTACACCGACTAAAGTGTTTATTCCCAAACCAATACCCCCTATTAGCACTTAAAGGAGAGGGATGACCACTGCTTAAAATCAAGTGCTTAGAAGTATCGATTAATTTGGCTTTCTTTTTGGCGAAGCCTCCCCATAACATAAAGACCACTCCGCTTTTTTCTGCAGAGATGCTTTGAATCACCACATCGGTAAAGCTTTCCCAGCCTTGCTTTTGATGACTTCCCGCTTGCTGGGCTTGAACGGTCAAGGTAGCGTTGAGGAGAAAGACCCCTTGCTTTGCCCAGGGAGTAAGGTTCCCACTTTTAGGGTAATGAATCTCAATATCACTTTCAATTTCTTTAAAAATATTAATGAGGGAAGGCGGGTGCTTTATCCCCGCTGGCACTGAGAAACTCAAGCCTTGGGCTTGCCCAGGACCATGATAGGGGTCTTGGCCGAGGATCACCACTTTTAGTTGATCTAAGGGGCAGTGGTTAAAGGCCTGAAAAATGTCTTTTCCTGGTGGGTAACAAGTCGTTTTTTGATAGGCCGCTTTGACAAAGTCTACTAATTTTTGGAAATAAGGTGCCCCAAACGCAGTTTCTAACGGCTTTTCCCAACTGGAATGTATTTGCATCTTCATGAATTTATTACTTTTGCAGGGCTAAGTTAAGAAAAACCAATGGGGCAAATTCCTACCAAAACACTTGAAGATCTGGAGTATCCAGAGGTACTGAGACAATATGCGGATTTTGCCATTACCCCCTTGGGAAAAACGGCTTGCCTAGGCATCGTCCCGGAAGTTGATAAAGAACTGATCTTGGATCAATTGCAGGCAGTTTCTGAGTTTCGAGCTTCTTTTGACAATGAAAACCGTATCCCAAATCATGGTTTTGAGTCCTTAACGGAAGTTTTTGCCTTACTGAAAATTGAAAACAGTGTGTTGGAGATGCACACTTTTAGCAATATTGCTGCCAATACAGAAATCACCAATACGTTGCTTGCCTTTCTTAAAAAATTTCAAACCTACTACCCTACGCTTTATAACCGCAGTGAGGGACTCACCATAGAAAAAGAAATCAAATCCTCAGTCGATTCAGTTATCGACCGTTTTGGAGAAGTTCGAGACAATGCCTCCGAAAGTCTTTACAGTATTCGAAAAAAAATTCAACAACTGAGAGGGAAAATTAGCAGTAGTTTTAACAAAGCCTTAAGTCAATATCAAAACGCGGACTATTTAGACGACATACGCGAATCCATAGTGGACAACCGTCGTGTTTTGGCAGTAAAAGCGATGCACCGCAGGAAAGTAAAAGGTACCATTATGGGCAGTTCCAAGACAGGAAGCATCGTGTTTATCGAACCCGAAACGACCCATGCCCAAACTCAAGAACTCCAAAACCTCTTGTTTGAGGAAGGCGAAGAGATCAAAAAAATCCTAAGTCAGCTCACCGACTTTTTCCGCCCCTACCTCCCCTACCTCGAACTCCAGCAAGCTTTTCTATTGGAACTGGATCTGATCTATGCCAAAGCGCGTTATGCTCAAGAAATAAAGGGTTTACTGCCCGAAATGGTCGTGGATTCGCACGAGATGGATTTTAAAAATGCGTATCATCCTCTTTTGTTACAAGCCCATAAACTCGAGGGCAAAGTCACCCATCCGCAAGACATTCGTTTGGATGCAGCGCACCGCATCATCGTTATTTCTGGACCCAATGCCGGCGGAAAAAGCATTACCCTAAAAACCGTAGGACTCTTGCAATTGATGCTGCAAAGTGGTATGCTAATCCCTGTACACGAACGTAGCAAAGCTTGTCTTTTCGACCGTATTTTAACCGATATTGGAGACAACCAGTCCATCGAAAATCATCTGAGTACCTATTCCTACCGTCTAAAAAACATGAAATACTTTTTGAGAAAGTGCGACTCCAACACGCTATTTTTAATCGATGAGTTTGGAACGGGATCAGATCCCGAGCTGGGAGGGGCACTTGCAGAAGTGATTTTAGAGGATTTTTATGAGCGTGAAGCCTACGGATTAATAACTACTCACTACGCCAATCTTAAGGTGCTGGCCACAGAATTGCCCGCCATGATCAATGCCAATATGCAATTCGACAACCGAACCCTAGAACCTGTATTTAAATTGATCCTCGGAGAAGCGGGGAGCTCCTTTACCTTTGAGGTAGCCCAAAAAAATGGCCTTCCTTTTAATCTGATCAATCGAGCAAAAAAGAAAATTGAACGCGGAAAAGTCCGCTTTGACGCGACCATTGCCAAACTACAAAAAGAACGTTCCCAAATGCAAAAAACAGGACAAAGCTTAAAAGAGAAAGAGTCCAAAGCGGAACAAGAAGGCGATCGCATGGCAGAAATGAACGCCAAATTGAAAACCAAGCTGGTTAGCTATCAGGAACTTTTTAATCACAACCAACGCATGATCGTTTTAGGAAATAAACTCAATGATGTAGCTGAGCGCTTTTTTGAGAACAATAAAAAGCGGCCATTAATTTCCGAGTTATTAAAGCTCGTGGAAAGTGAAAATGCTAAACGGAAAAGAAAAACGGCTGCTCTCGCTAAAAAAGAACGAGAAGAAAAGAAGAAGCTCGCTGAGGAAGTCACTAAAGAAATTGCATTGGTCCGTAAAGAGAAAAAGAAAAAAGCCAAAAAAACACCCCCCCAAAAACCCAAACCCAAACTCAATGTTGGGGATCTCGTCAGAATGTTCGACGGACGTTCTATCGGGAGTATTGACACGATTGAAAAAAACAAAGCCATTGTAAACTACGGCGTCTTTACGACTCAAGTAAACCTAGAGCTCTTAGAGCTAGTGGAAGCTGCAAAACCCGCAAAATGAAACCGCTTGTACTCTTCTTCGATGGACCTTGTGTCCTTTGCAACTATTGGGTCCGTAGGTTGTGTATTTGGGACAAAAATGACCAGCTTCGATTTACTTCGTTAGACAGTGACTATACGCTCGGTTTTTTTAAAAAATACCCGAGTCCGCTGCTTGAGAAAGATGCAATCCTAAGCTGGGATTCTGAAAACGGCTATCGTTCAGAGTCGGAAGTGCTGTTCTATGTTTTAAAACACTTAGGCAAATTTTGGACACTACTCTTGCTCTTTCGTGTCTTCCCTTTATCTTGGACCAACGGACTGTATCGCTTTATCGCTCGAAACCGCTACCGCTGGTTTGGAAAATACGACCACTGCCCCTTACCCGAAGCACGCTTCCGTCATAAATTTATCTAAAGTTGTATATTGGACTTTGTAAACACCTTAAATCTTAAAAAATGAACGAATTCAAAAAATTTATCAGTAGAGGAAATGTCATTGATATGGCGGTGGGTTTAATTATGGCTACCTATTTTGGTGCTATTATCAAGTAATTGGTTAATGATGTGATCATGCCTCCCATTGGGCAGCTCTTAGGGGGTGTCAATTTCTCAGCCCTAAAAGTTGTCATTCAGGAAGCCCAAGGGGAAACTGCAGAAGTTGCCATACTATATGGTGCCTTTATCAATACCATCATTACTTTTCTCATTGTCTCCTTTGCTATTTTTATAGCAGTTAAAATGTACAACAAAGCACAAGAACGCTTCAAAAAAGAGGAGGAAGAGGCCAAACCCGTAGCGCCACCAAAACAGGAAGTACTACTGACAGAAATCCGAGATTTACTTAAGAAGTAGGCGGATCTTTTAATTTTCCAATTGACTTCCCTACTATCATGGACACGGCGGCATCCCCTGTAACGTTTACAATAGTTCGGCACATATCCAAAGGACGATCTATGGCAAAAATCAAGGCCAATCCTGCTTCTGGAATACCCGCTTGAGCTAGGACAATAACCAACATGACGATTCCCGCACTGGGCACAGCAGCCGTTCCGATGGAAGCCAAGGTTGCAGTAAAGACAATTCCGAGTTGAGCAGAAAGACTCAAATCCAATCCGAAGGCCTGAGCAATAAAAACAGCGGCCACTCCTTGATACACAGAAGTACCATCCATATTAATCGTGGCTCCAATGGGTAAAACAAAACTGGCTACTTCTTCATCGACGCCTAAATTGTCCTCTACACATTCCATAGTTACTGGTAAGGTAGCAGCACTGGAACTCGTAGAAAAGGCCAATAATTGCGCTGGAGCAATTCCCCGCATAAAAAAATTAGGTTTCCGCTTGGTAAAGAAACGAACGATGATAATATACACTACAATCATCGACGCCAGACCCAGCAATAGCGTTATGGCGTAGAGTGCTAAGGCTTGAAACAGCTCCAAACTAGGGGCTTCAACTACTAAGGCGGCCAATAGCGCAAACACCCCATAGGGGGCGGCGAGCATAATCAGATCGATCAGCTTGAGAATAATGACATTAAAGGAGTCAAAGAATTTTTTTACGGGTTTCCCTTTTTTGCCAGGTAACAAAATCATTCCAATACCAAAAAACAGGGCAAAAAAGATGACTTGTAGCATGTTTCGATTGTTGGAAGCAGCTAGAAAGATATTGGAGGGTACCATATCCACCAAGGCTTGCAAAGGTCCCGATTCTTGTTGTTTGGCCGCCGCCGCTTGTTTGGCTTGGGTGTCAGTAGCATAGGCTTCGACCAATTCATTACGCGTTTCAACGCTGATGGATTTCCCGGGCTGGATTACATTAACCAAAATCAACCCGATGGTTACTGCCGTTAAAGTAGTAATCAGATAGGTGATAATGGTGCGCCCTCCCATTTGCGATAATTTGGAAATATCTTTTAAATCAGAAACTCCTTTAATTAATGAAGCGAGAATTAAAGGAACGGCAATCAACTTTAACAAATTGATAAAAATGGTTCCAAACGGCTTGATGTAATCTGAAATAAACTGACTCCCCTGCGGAACAAAAGAGAGCAAAAGTCCAAAAAGAACTCCAAGTCCCATTCCGATTAGAATTTTCCAGTGTAAAGCAAGTTTTTTCATGGGTTTTAAATTTTATTGGTGCGTTTGAGGAGGCTAAAATCAGCGAGAACTAGTGCCGCCATTGCTTCTACAATGGGTACGGCGCGAGGGACGACACAGGGATCGTGTCTTCCCTTGCCCTGCATGGCCACGGCTTCCCTTTTTGAATTAATCGTTTCTTGATTTTGCATGATAGTGGCTACGGGCTTAAAGGCTACATTGAAGTAAATATCCATACCATTGGATATCCCGCCCTGGATTCCTCCTGATCGGTTGGTTTGGGTAGTTCCGTCTGTGTTAAATAAATCGTTGTGCTCACTGCCTTTCATTTGAGTCCCTGCAAAGCCACTTCCGTACTCAAAACCTTTGACTGCATTAATCGAAAGCATGGCTTTTCCCAATTCAGCATGGAGCTTGTCAAAAGCGGGTTCTCCTAATCCTACGGGAACATTTTTTATGATACAACTCACTACTCCTCCTACGGTATCTCCTTCTTTTCGAATTTGTTTGATGTACGTTTCCATGGCTTCCGCCACTTTAGGATCGGGACAGCGCACAGGATTTTTCTCGATAGAAGACACATCTACCTCTGAGGGATGCGTGTCTAAGGAAAGTGAACCGACAGCAGATACATAAGCGTTTAAAGTCACAGGAGCTAAAAACTGTTTGGCAATGGCGCCAGCAACCACCCGACTGGCTGTTTCTCGAGCAGAACTTCTCCCACCTCCACGGTAGTCGCGAATGCCGTATTTTTCATCATATACATAATCGGCATGTGAAGGCCTGTAGGTGTCTTGGATATGGGAATAGTCTTTTGATTTTTGATTCGTATTGTGAATGGCATATCCAATGGGTGTTCCCGTTGTTTTTCCTTCAAATAGACCAGAAAAAAAAGTAACCTCATCGGGCTCTTTGCGTTGGGTTACGATAGCGGATTGCCCGGGCTTTCTCCGATCTAAATCTTTTTGAATGGCTTCTAAATCCAGTTCTATTCCTGCGGGACAACCATCAATCACGCCTCCGATCGCAGGGCCATGAGATTCTCCAAAAGTCGAAACTTTAAAAAGGGTGCCAAAAGTATTGCCTGACATAAATTCTAATATAGGCCCAAAGATAAAGGTAATGTTTGGAAAGTCTTTTGGAGTTTGTTTTTTTTTAACCTACTGGCCACTTGAAAATAGGCAGACCTAAATTCCCTCTTAGTAAAAGAAGCTTTAACACCCCCCTTCTCCCCCCTTGTTAGGGATGACTTTAACCCAAATAATGTAATAGAAAATCTACTCCAGTCGAAGACTACTATAGAATAAGTCATTTTGCTAATATTTTTCAACTTCATAACGAATCCTATTCCATAATCTGGGTTTAATTCCACATGATGGATAGTATCCCATAAATTCTCCCTTGATAGAAGAATTTTTTTTCTTAAAAATGCGCATCTCCCACCTAACAAGTGAGACTTTTATTTATAACAATACGCACCCTCCCCCCTAATAAGGTGGGGGGGGGGTGGGGGATGAAGGGGGATGTTTTACCCTCTTGTCTCGGATCGGGTTTAAATCTGTCTTTAAGTTAGCATACCCTGAAACAGGAGGATCTACGTTTCGAATAGAATACAGAGCAAATTACACTAACGCACGCCGTAAAATTGTAATCGGGTGCAAACTTTCGCGCTGCGTTCCATCTTGGATTTGATGGCGACAGCTGGTTCCATTTGCTGCAATTATTACTTCGGGATCAGTTTTTCTTACAGCTGGAAATAACCGCTCCTCACCTACTTGCATACTGATCTCATAGTGTTCTTTTTCATATCCAAAAGAACCAGCCATTCCACAACAACCCGTGTTCAGCATTCGCACGGTGTAGTTCTTGGGTAGGTTTAGAATTTGGAATGTATCGGCTGGAGTGCCCAAGGCCTTTTGATAACAATGCGCGTGAATTTTTATTTCTTTTGCTTCTGTATGGAATTGAGTTGCTTGCAGTTTTCCTGTTTTTAATTCTTGTGCTAAAAAAGATTCTAAAGGAAGGCAATATTGGGCCAATTCTTTTGCTGCTTTGGAATCACTGGCCATTTTTGGGTACTCATCTGTAAAGGTGTAAATCGCGGAGGGTTCGATACCCAACAGCGGTGTTTCGGCTGAAACACAATCTCTATACAAGGCAACATTGCGATCCGCACAGGCTTTGGCTTGATCCAAAAATCCTTTGGAAATATAGGTCCTTCCACTTTCAGTGGGTGGTAGAATACAAACCTGATATCCCAAGCCCTCTAAAAGTGCTATGGCATCCGCTCCAATTTCAGTGTCGTTGTAATTGGTAAATTCATCTAAATATAAATTAACACTTTTACTTGACTTGATTAACTTTCTGTTTTTTAATATTTTATATAGAGATTTTTTAAGTTTTGGAACACTTCTTTTTTGAGCAATACCCAAACCGGATTTGATCCCATTTCCTAGAATAGGGAAAGTTAAAACAGTATTTTGTAACCCGCGTAAAGGTTGGGCAATTTGATTCAAGCGCCCAAAATAAGCAAAGAGTTTATCACGAAGCGAACTGCCATGTGTCTTTTGATAGTGGTATAAAAACTCTGCCTTGTAGGTAGCAATATCCACACTGCTTGGACATTCCGTTGCACAGGCCTTACAACTCAAACAAAGGTCCATCACTTCTTTTAACGCTGAATCATCAAAGGCATTTGGTTTCTTGTTTTGCGTTAACACCTCTCGAAGCACGTTGGCGCGCCCTCGGGTGTTGTGCTTTTCTTCTCGTGTAGCCCGATAACTGGGACACAGGGCTCCTGTGGGTTGTACGGAACGGCATTTCCCTGCTCCATTACATTTTTCGGCAGCTCTGAGAATTCCTTGATCAGCAGAAAAATCAAAAGCAGTATCAAATTCAGGGGTCTCTTTTTGTGCTGTCCTCAAGTTTTGGTCCATAGGAAGCGGATCGACAATCTTCCCGGGGTTCAACAGCGCATTGGGATCGAACAGGGTTTTAATTTTTTTAAACAGTTGATAATTGGCCGCTCCCACAACAACCGGAATAAATTCGGATCGCACAATACCATCGCCATGCTCCCCGCTTAAAGATCCTTTGTACTTTTTAACCAGTTTTGCTACCGCCAAGGTAATGGCTCGGAAATCCTGAACTCCTTTTTTTGATTTTAAATTTAATATCGGACGCAGGTGCAATTCCCCTGCTCCTGCATGTGCGTAATACACTACTTCTTGGTCGAACTGTACCATCAGTTTTTGAAACTCTTCGATATAAGCTGCTAATTTAGGCAAGGGAACTGCCGTGTCTTCGATACAGGCCACCGCTTTGTGATCTCCCACCATATTTCCCAACAATCCCAGCCCCGCGTGGCGCAATTCATTTGCCAATTCTATTTCTTCATTCCAAAGCGGAACAGCAGCGTAGGCTAAACCTTTTTCTTTTACTTGATCTTGAAGGCGCTTTAGTTGCGCTTTTAGTTCTGCTAAGTCGTCCTGCCGCAATTCCAAGAGCAAAATCGCCTTTGGGTCCCCCTGAAGGAAGAATCTGTTTTTTTGATAGCCCGGATGGTCATGGGTGCAGTCTAAAATAGTTTTATCAATCAATTCACAGGTAAACAGGTGGTGCTGCATCACAGGCTCCACTGCTTGCATGGCATCGGAAATAGAGTTGAAATGCAAAACCAACATCACTTTATTTTTCGGAGGTAAAGGCTCTAGTTCCAGAGTAATTTCGGTTGTAAAAGCGAGAGTACCCTCACTACCTGCTAAAAGTTTTGAAAGATTTAGTGGTGTTCCTTCCGAAGCAAATGGCTGCATCTTTATCAGTTCATCTACCGCATATCCCGTATTGCGTCGGTGAATGCTGGCTTCTGGAAAATCGGTTTGGATATGCTTTTGGATGTCTTTTTGAGACAACGTCTCGAGGAGTTCTTTATAAATCTTCCCTTCTAGGGTTTGGGCAGTTCTTTTCTCTTTGAATTCCGATTCTGTACAATTTTCAAAACGAGCCAAACTGCCGTCGGAAAGTACTACGTTCATCGCGCTGACTTTATCTCGCGTGACCCCATAGCGAATGGAAGTCGTTCCTGACGAATTGTTCCCCACCATTCCGCCTAACAAACAAAATTGTGAAGTAGAAGTATTGGGGCCAAAAAACAACTCCTTTTCAGCCAAATACCGATTGAGCGTATCTCGGTTTACTCCCGGTTGTACGGTTACTGTTTTATTTTCTAAATCTAACGCTAAAATTTTAGTGAAGTGCTTGGAAATATCAACGACAATTCCAGGACCGACACACTGTCCTGCAAGAGAGGTTCCGGCGGCACGAGGGATAAGGCTGGTTTGATTTTGCTGTGCAAAGACAATCAATTTTTGAAGGTCTTCAACCGTTTTTGGATATGCCACAGCCAGAGGAAGCATTTTATAGACGGAAGCGTCTGTAGCATAGAGGGTTTTGTGAAGCGAATCCCATTCCAAACTACCTTCTAGAGCTTTGCTCAGTTGTTCTAAATTCTTCTCCACCTTGGTTTTACTCCTCTGCTTTAATTAAAATTTTATAAAGCTAAAATACGCATTAGTTTCCCATTTCCTTGCAATTGACTATTTTAGCCCATATTCAAATGGATTATGTATAAAAATTTATTCTTACTACTGACCTTTATCATTTGTGTTCTAGGTTGTCAAAGCAATTCTACTATTTTAAAAATTAAAGGTTCTTCGGATCTGGACAATGGTAGCACAATTTACCATATCGTGGCAGACCTCAATAATCAGCCAACAACATTAGACACCTTGACCGTAAACCAAGGCTCTTTTGAGCTAGTCGCTGAAGTCGCTGAACCCAATATTCACTTTCTTCAAATTGCAGGGATACAAGGAAGTTTTCCATTTATTGCAGAATCGGGTACGGTTACGATTGAGATTTACAAGGACAGCCTGGGACTTTCTAAAGCCACTGGAACCGAGTCCAATGAAGATTTTATGCGCTATAAGTCAGAGACGAAAGTCTATATCGAGTCTTTAAACGGGATAGGCAATGACCTGCAACAGGCCATGATTTTAAAAGATTCTTTAATGGCAGAAGATCTTCAACAGCAATATCAAGAAGTCCGCGATCAAATTCAAGAATATGAGCTAGAGTTCATCAAGGGATCAACCAATTCCTTAGTTTCGGTTTTAATTTTGGATCGTTTTGTTGCCAATAAAGTCATTTCCATGGCCGAAGCAAAAACGATTTTTGAATCATTGAGTGAGCGGGTACGAAATACCAAGTCGGGAAGAATGATTCAACAACAGTTGGAACAGGCACCTAAAGCGGAAGTGGGTCAGGTAGCCCCTGCTTTTGAAGGACCCAGTCCAGAAGGAACTACTTTTGCGCTCAACAATGCGCTAGGGAAAGTGACCATTATCGATTTTTGGGCAAGTTGGTGCCGTCCTTGCAGAGTTGAAAATCCGAATCTCGTACAGCTTTATCGTTCTAATAAAGAACGGGGTTTAAGTATCGTAGGGGTTTCATTAGATAGAGACAAGAATAAATGGATTAAGGCCATAGAAGACGATGGACTGGTTTGGGATCATGTGTCACATTTACAATTCTGGAATGATCCAATTGCTAGGCTCTATAAAGTGTCTGCTATACCTGCTACGTTTGTACTCGATGAAAATGGCGTAATCATCGCCCGCGATCTTCGCGGAATGGAACTATACACCAAAGTGGAGGAATTATTAAGTAAAAGCTAAAATTGTTGGTTGCGATATAGGAGTACACCTGCCAATACCAATGTGATAAACAAAATTCCTAACATCAACTGAGAGGTGTAAATCACTTTGAAATTGAACAGAATAGTCATCAAAATCCCACCTAAGGCTCCTCCAAAATGAGCAGTGTGCCCAATGTTATCATTCTGTGCTTTCATACCATACAAGGTGTAAATCATATACCCGATTCCAAAGAGATATCCCGGAATGGGAATAGGAATAAAAAAGAGCATTAATTCCATTTCAGGGTACAAAAGTAAGGCGCTAAACAAAACTCCCGTAACCGCACCACTAGCTCCTACTGCGATATAATTGGGCTGATTTCTGTGAAATGCATACGCAAATAAATTTCCAGCTAACAAACTTCCAAAATAAAGCAATACAAAAGGAAGTGCCCCAAGGGTAGATACAACAAAAGACACGAAAAAATAAAAAGTAAACATATTAAACAGCAAGTGGGTCGTGTTTACATGAAGAAAGGCAGAAGACAACAAACGGAAGTATTCCCCCTTTTGAATCTTATGAACTTCAAAACGATACTTGTCAAAAAAAAGATCTTGTTTAAAACCCCTTAAGCTAACAATAATATTTGCCGCTAAAAGGAGTATTCCTACAAATGGAATTTCTTGTAACATTTGGATTAAAGGTCAAATACAATACCCTGTGCCAAGGGAAGTGCAGCGGAATAGTTTATTGTATTGGTTTGTCTTCGCATATACACTTTCCAAGCATCAGATCCGCTTTCACGTCCCCCACCCGTTTCCTTTTCACCCCCAAAGGCACCTCCAATTTCCGCACCAGAAGTTCCAATATTGACATTGGCAATTCCACAATCACTTCCCAAATGCGATAAAAAGGTTTCCGTTTCGCGCATATTGAGTGACATGATCGATGAAGAAAGTCCTTGTTTTACTTCATTTTGAATGACAATGGCTTCTTCAATTTCCCCTTTGTATTGCATTATGTATAAAATGGGCGCAAAGGTTTCTCGATTTACAATAGGTGCATCGTGTTCAATAAGAGCTACGGCAGGTTTTACATAGCACGCACTCCCATACTCATCGGAAGGCAATACGCCCCCTTGAACCAACCAGCTTCCTCCTTGCGCATCTACTTGATCCAAAGCCTCCTTATACATTTTCACTGCATCGGTATCGATCAATGGGCCTACATGATTCTTTTCATCTAGTGGATTGCCGATTCGTAATTGCTGATAGGCTTTTTGCAATACTTCTGTAAACGCATCAAAAATAGATTCGTGGACAATCAGTCTTCGTGTCGAGGTACAACGTTGTCCACAGGTTCCTACAGCTCCAAATACAGCAGCCCGCATGGCGGTGTCTAGGTCTGCATTGGGAGTAATGATGATGGCATTATTTCCACCCAACTCCAAAAGTGATTTTCCCAATCGGGAGCCAACGCGCTGGGCAACATCTTTACCCATTCGGGTAGATCCAGTGGCTGATAACAAGGAAATGCGCTGGTCCTCTGCCATCCACTGGCCTACCTCAGCACCTCCATTAAGCACACAGGAAACTCCCTCTGGAATGTTATTTCCTTTTAACACTTCCGCAATAATGTTTTGACAAGCAATACTGCACAAGGGGGTTTTTTCACTGGGTTTCCAGACACAGACATTTCCACATACCCAAGCCAGAGCCACGTTCCAACTCCATACTGCTACGGGGAAATTAAAGGCCGAAATAATCCCTACAATCCCTAAAGGGTGGTATTGTTCGTACAGACGGTGGGCAGGCCGTTCTGAAGTCATGGTCAACCCGTGCAATTGGCGCGAAAGTCCCACAGCAAAATCACAGATGTCGATCATCTCTTGCACTTCTCCCAGACCTTCTTGAAGGGATTTTCCCATCTCCCAAGAGACCAACTGCCCCAAGTCCAATTTTTTTTCTCGGAGCTTGTTTCCAAATTGTCGTACCAGTTCCCCTCGTTGTGGAGCTGGAATTTTCCGAAAACTCAAAAAAGCGTGTTCAGCTCTTTCGATTAGATTTTCATAATCTTCTACAGTCGCGGTCTGAACGTTTCCTAACAAACTGCCATCTACGGGACTGACAGCTGCTATTTCGGAACCGGATCCCATCCACTGCCCTCCTGTACTACATCCTTTTTGCTTCGGTTCGACGGCTAAATTTTTTAATATCGTTTTGATAGACATAAATTATTTTTTTAATTGTGAGATGAAGGTGCTTTCAAAAATCCGATCTGCGTTGGCCGTTTCAAAGCCTTCTCTTCGGTGTTCGCGACGGAGTTCTGCAGCGGGTAAATCCGCAAATTCGGGAAGCGGGCTGCGCTCGGCAAACTCCACATAACTCCCAGCGATAACTTTTGATTCTTGATTTGCAAAAGAAGCACGAACAGTATTGGCTACAGAACTAGTTTGCCGTAAAAGTTGATCGCCACTTATTTTTATTTCTCCTCCCGAAGTGTTGAGTTGGATTCCGATTTCCTTTAAAAAAGAATTAAAAGATTCCAACTGATTATACGGTTTTGGGAGATCGTGTACACTTATGGTATAGTGGTTTAGATAATATCGATTGTAAATCACCCAAGCCGCATATTCACTTTCGGCCAACAATAATTCATAATCTTCAAGAGAAGGCAACTCCCAAAGTGGCGTTTGAAAATAAGTAGCCACAGCAGTCGCGTCGTTTACGTTTAAATGATCTACTGGATCTGTAGTCACGGTATCGGTATAGGTTCTGATGATTTTTTGGGTCGGTTCCGAAAGTTGATCCACTTTCAACTCGCTGATAAAAACTCGAGGTAAATCCGATGTAGGAGGTGCAAACCAATAGGCGTCTAGCTTTTTGGCTTCAAAATGATAAAACTCCATTCTTTGATAGCCGTGCGCCAAAAAAATCTTTTCAAAAGAAGCAATTCCCAGATTTGGAACCCCCATCGTACGAAAAGCAATATGGTCGTTTATGATTTCACTTTGACTGGCAACCATCCCCTTGCGAACCATGGCAGCTGTAATTTTCCTTACATCGGGGACCCGTTCTGCATAGATCGCAAAGAGCGCATCCAGAATTTGGGTCATGGTGGTGTTGCTTTGAAATTGCATGGAGGTACGTTTTAGAATATTTATAAAAATAAGGCTCCTGTTGGAGTTTCCAAGAATTTTTTAAAAGGAATTTCTTCCTGTTTTAAAAACCCTTTTTGTGGGAGAACCCCCGCTGCAACCAGTTCGATTACAGCCACCAAAGAAGCTGCTGTGGTCCATGATATGGCACGCCATTTCTTTCCCTCAATTTCTATGGGATGAAAGTCTTTGTAGTATTCTTTTCGGGATAAGGTCTTGTTTTGCCAGCCTTCTACAACCGCATAGACATAAACCACGTCCTCTTCTACAGGAGGCTTTGCATTACTTAAAATGCGTTCCAGTTGATCTTTGTCATTTTTTAAAATCAATTCATACATCAAAAAACGCATCAATTTTCCATGACCAGGATAGCGAATGGTTTTGTAATTTAAGGTATCCACCTTGCCTTCAAAAGTATCACAAAGTGTACCCAGCCCACCAGAAGTAGTAAACGCTTCAAATTCTTGCCCTTCAATGTTGATGTATTCAAAGCCTTCCAGCGAGGGGACGAATTTCTTTTGACCGTTATGTATGGCCTCTGCATCGTTTAAATACTCATTGATCACACCATGAGGTGACCAGGTAAAAGAATAGGCCAGTTGACCGTTGGGATACCGAGGCAATGCCCCCACCCGGAGCTCTATATCTCGAATTTGATCAAAACTGTAAGTCAAATCCATTCCTATAATTCCTATTAAACCTGGAGCCAGTCCACATTGGGGAGCCAAAACAGCTTGGGAAGTCGCCCCTAAGTCTTGAATAAATTTTGTAGTCGAAACATCTTCCGTCAAATCAAAATAATGGACTCCTTCATCATGAGCTAACTGAGCTATGGGTTTGTTCAAAAAATAAGGAAGTGCAGAAACAACAGCGTTGTACTTCGAAATTTCACTTTTCATAAAGCCCAAATCTTTGACATCACCTTGAAGACATTCAAAAGGCAAGGTATAATCGTAATGAGGATGCTTTTGATCTAAGGCAGTTACAGTAAAATTTTTGCTTAACAGGACGCCCACTAGACTCCCTACTTTGCCCATTCCTAAAACTAAAATATTTTCCATTTGCAACAAATTATGCGTTTATTGTTATATATGTAACAAATTTAACAGAATTAAAGCAAAGGATTTGTATTCAAACAGCAACTTTGGATTAAAAGTTTTAAACAAACAGAAGCGTTAGAAAAGTGTACTTTTGAAAAAAAAACTAGGTGAACGCACTCATATATTATTTAAGTTTCCCGCTGTTGTGGATTATTTCGCGTTTGCCGTTTCCTGTTTTCTACCGATTTTCGGATCTGGCCTGTTTTATCCTCTATCGCTTGGTAGGTTATCGAAAATCCGTCGTACAAGGCAATCTTAAAAAAGCCTTTCCCAATCTAGCTCCCGCCGAGCTACTCCGAATTGAAAAAAAGTTTTATACGCATTTATGTGATTTGTTTTTGGAAATCATCAAATCCATGGGGATGCGGAAAGAAGAAATGCTGAAGCGCTTTCAGGTTAAAAACATTGAGGTATTAAAAACCTTTGAGGAACAGAATCGCTCGATCTTTTTAGTCTGTGGACACTATGCGTCTTGGGAGTGGATGATGTCCTTAGGATACCATATAAAACACAAGGGCTATGGAATCTACAGACCCATTTCAAACCCCTATTTTGATGCTTTAATAAAAAGAATACGAAGCCGTCACGATGCCTACATGATTCCACAAAAAGAATCGGTTTCTATTATCAAAAACAAAGAAGCCTCAGGAGAATTGGGTATCTATGGTTTTGCAAGTGATCAGTCGCCTAGACCTAAACCGTTGACCTATTGGAGGTCTTTTTTGGGGGTTCATGTCCCTGTCTATAACGGTGCTGAACGTTTGGCAATTAAGCTGGATGTCCCCATAGTATTTGCAAAAATAAAAAGAGTAAAACGCGGTTACTACGAGGTGGAGTTTAAAACCCTGACCAATCAACCCAAATCCTTAAAAAAAAATGAGATCACAAATCTTTTTACTGAATGGTTAGAAGCTCAAATTAAAGAAGATCCAAGCCAATATTTTTGGACGCACAAGCGCTTTAAATACGCTAAAAAAGAAGTTTAATCTCTTGAACAAATCGGCTGGCAAGTGCTGCTGCAGCTGCTTCATTTGTTGCCTCAGTATAGATGCGAATGATGGGTTCTGTATTGGACTTGCGCAGGTGTACCCATTCGTCTTTAAAATCAATTTTTACTCCGTCAATTGTAGAGATTTTTTCGTCTTTGTATTTTCTTGCAATTGTCTCTAAGATTGCATCAACATCCATCCCCTCTTCTAATGTAATTTTATTTTTACTCATAAAATAGGAAGGATAGGTACTGCGGAGTGCAGCGACACTTAGCCCCCTTTCAACCAAAAGGGAGATGAATAAAGCTACACCTACCAAAGCATCCCTCCCGTAATGCAATTCTGGATAAATCACGCCGCCGTTTCCTTCGCCACCGATGATTGCCCCTACGTGTTTCATTTCAGTGACTACTTTCACTTCACCTACCGCACTAGCGGTATAGGTTCCTCCGTGCTTCAGAGTCACATCTGCAAGAGCGCGGGTGGAAGACAAATTGGATACGGTAGCTCCTACTTCTTTGGAAAGAATATAATCCGCACAAGCAACCAAGGTGTATTCTTCTCCAAAAAGTTTTCCCTTTTCATCCACAAACACCAAACGATCCACGTCGGGATCTACCGCAATTCCAAAATCGGCACGGTGTTCCACTACAGCTTTGCGTAGATCTCCTAAGTGTTCTTTTAAGGGTTCCGGATTGTGAGGAAACTCTCCATTGGGGGTACAATGTATTTGAATCGTTTCCACGTCTAAAGCCTCCAAAAGTTTTGGGATGGCAATACCTCCTGAGGAATTTACTCCATCTATCACTACTTTAAAATTTCCGTTTTTGATTGCTGCGGTGTTTACGGTTTGCAATGCCAAGGTAGCCTCAATGTGTTTTTCGATGTAGGTTGTATCGGATGTAATACTTCCCAAAGCATCGACTTCAGCATACTGAAAATCTTCGTTTTGAGTCATTTCTAAAATTGTGGCACCCGCTTTAGCGTCAATAAATTCTCCAGCTGCATTCAACAATTTTAGGGCGTTCCACTCCTTGGGGTTGTGACTTGCCGTTAAAATGATTCCTCCTTGCGCTTCTTCCTTAGGGACAGCTACCGCTACAGTAGGTGTGGTGGAAAGGCCTAAATCAATTACATCTACTCCCATTCCTACTAGGGTCTGATTGACCAAAGCGTGTACCATAGGCCCTGAGATTCGTGCATCCCTTCCCGTGACGACGGTTAGCTTTCCTTTATTTTGGGCTTTTAGCCACTGGGCATACGCACTAGTAAAAAGCACAACATCTAAAGGAGTTAGATTGGATTGGGTTTTCCCTCCTATGGTTCCTCGAATACCTGAAATGGATTTGATTAAGGTCATCTCATTGATTTTTATTTGAACTGCAATTTAGCGGATAATCGATTAATATAAATTGATTACCAACTATAATTCAATCGAACCAAACCCATCAAAGCATTGGGAATGTCATTTTGCACTGCGGGTTGAATAATATATTGAACATTGGGCTGGATGGAAAACGCGCGACTGGAATTGAAATGATAGGTCAACTCAATCGCCGTTTCGTTTTTTACAGTACGCCACAAATTTGAAAAAAAACTGTGGGCTACTGCCAATCCCAACACATCGTCATCTCGTTTTGGAAAAATCCCTTGATAGACAAAACCGCCCCCAAGGTAAGCGCTTACTGGATTTAAAGACGTTAGACTATAACCAGCTTGTACAAACCCGTTGAGCCCTTGCGAAAGATCTGACTCCTTACTGAATACTTTATCTGCGATAAAATAGATCCCCTGTGAACGGGGTTTATACGCTGATTCTGTTTCTATGTCTTGAGAATGATTCCAAAAGCCAAGCTTATAGGTGGTTTGCGTCAGACTATCCTTTTGAGAATGGTATTGAAGTTCGTGGATGTTCATCACTCCCTCCGAACGGTTGAGTCGCCAGTTAATGGAATTGGGGTTTTCTGATTCGCTTCCTGGATCGCCATCATAAATGGCGCTGTATAATACTAGATTGGGTTTTATTTTCCAGGACATCACAGCAGCTAAAGTGGCAACAGGAAAAATGGAAGTAGGGACATTTACAGAAATATCGGGTTGGATACCGAAGGAACTGTTGACAAAAAAACTTCCAGCATCACTTACAGCAAAAACGGAATTTAGATTGTGTTGTCCCAACAGCACCGAGAATTGTGCATTGAACTGATGTTCATACCAAAATTCATAGAGACGGGAATGCGACTCAGCCTCAATATTGTTCGCTGCTTGGAGATCGCCCATAAGTGTAGAAAGAGAATTTCCATGGTTATTTAAGAAGTAAACAAAAAAACGTCCTCCTTTCCATAAGCCTAAATTTTGGGTTTCCAATAGAAAAGTCAAGTCGATGTTTCCAAGGTAGGCACCCCCCCGACCCAAACCTCCAACTGCATTGTACGCAAGGTCTGCTGTGTACCCTCCTTCAAATTGAACTTTCTCTTGAGCGAGGGTACTATTTAATAAGAAAAATAGAAAGAAGCAGTGTAGCGCTATGCATTTGGTTGAAAGGAAAAGTGAATAGTTGAAAATCTTATTTTTTGGTTAACAAAAGTCTATAAAAATAACTAATGTAAGCGCTAAGACAAGATAAATAGCGTTCAAAAAACTACTTTTACAAAGTGAATTTTTTAGCCCATGTATACTTATCGGGGAATAATACTGATTTGGCAATAGGTAACCTCATTGCAGATCGAATAAAAGGGAAAACTATAGAATGGCTTCCTTTGGAAATGCAGAAGGGTGTTTTACTCCACCGTGCCATTGATCAATTTACAGACCAACACCCCTTTTTCAAAGAGTGCGTAAGCACCTTATTCCCAAAGTACCGTCACTACAGCAGGGTGATTGTGGATATGTATTTTGATCATTTTTTGGCAGCGCATTGGGAGCAGTTTCACGAACTTCCGCTTCAAGAGTTTTCACGTGCTTTTTACAAAAAACTCCAAAAAGCAAGTGCAGATTTTCCAGAACCGATTCAAAAATTTAGCACAGCTCTCATTCGCTATAATTGGTTTGCACACTACCAAACGATTTCTGGACTGCGTATGATTTTGAAACAAATGGAGCAACGCACACGTTTTCCCTCAAATTTAGCCGCTTCAACTGAAGATTTAGTAGAAAAATATTCCTATTTTCAGGGTCATTTTTTCGAATTTATAAATGAAGTTATCGCCTTTACAAAAACAAAAACAAACGATTTATGAAACTTTTATTTACAAAGAATTATTGCTATTTGACCCTCTGTCTGGTCTTATTTCTCTCGGGTTGTACTCTACCCAAACCGATTAAAGGAGCGGTTGTCAGTGCGCGAGAAGAAGCTTCTGCCATAGGAGTAGCTATAATGAAACAAGGAGGAACCGCCTTTGACGCTATGATTGCCACAGATCTTGCCCTTACGGTTTGTTATCCCAATGCAGGAAACATCTCGGGCGGAGGATTTTTTATGTATCGCACCGCTGCTGGGGAAGTCGGGAGTTTAGATTACCGTGAAAAAGCACCTTTAGGAGCTTCTTCAGATATGTATTTAGACAAAGAAGGAAACATTGTGCCAAATAAAAGTACACTTGGTGGTTTGGCCGTGGGAGTTCCGGGGACCGTTGCGGGGCTTGTTGCAATTCACAAAAAATTTGGAACCTTAGCTTGGGAAGACCTTGTACAACCCGCAATCGATCTAGCACGAGAGGGATACCTAGTTACTGAAAAACAACAACGCAGTTTTGAAAGTAAAAAAGAGACATTCATTGCGCTAAATGGTCCTGACACCTTATATGCACAGGGATTTCAAGCGGGCGATCGGGTTCAAAATACCGCTTTGGCAGAAACTCTTGAGCGCATTGCCATGTTTGGCAAAGCCGGCTTCTACGAAGGTCCTGTTGCGGATGATCTTGTAGAACGAGTTCGAGAAACGGGAGGCATCATTACCCACGAAGACCTCTTAGCTTATGAACCCGTTTGGAGAGATCCCATTAACTTCCAATACAAGGAGTTAAACATTTACTCGATGGGTCCTCCATCCAGCGGGGGAATCTGCCTTGGGCAAATACTAAAAATGATTGAACCTTATGATGTAGGTCAATACGAACACAATTCCGTGGAGGCAATGCAAGTCATTGTAGAGGCTGAACGTCGTTCGTATGCAGATCGAAGTTTGTATTTGGGAGACCCAGATTTTATTCAGATTCCAAAAGACAGCCTTTTAGATGTCGATTATTTAAACGAAAGAATGAATTCTTTTACATTCGAAAAAGCCACAAAATCAACGGATATCGCCCCTGGAACAATTCAATGGGAAGAAAGTGAAGAAACCACACACTATTCCATTGTAGATCCTATGGGAAATGCCGTAGCCGTCACCACGACACTTAATGGAAGTTACGGCTCCAAAGTGTTTGTAGAAAAAGGAGGTTACTTTCTCAATAACGAAATGGACGACTTTAGCAGTAAACCTGGAGTGCCCAATATGTTTGGGTTGATCGGAGGAAAAGCCAATGCGATTGCACCACAGAAACGTATGCTCAGCGCAATGACACCTACCCTAGTGGAACGCAATGGAAAATTAGCCATGGTGGTGGGGACCCCAGGAGGATCGACCATCATCACTTCTGTCTTACAAACGATTTTGAATGTTTATGAATTTGAGATGGATGTACAAAGCGCAGTATCAGCAGCCCGTTTCCACCATCAGTGGCTTCCAGATGTAGTGGTCTTTGAACCAGGACGCTTTGACCCTGCTCTAATAAAATCCCTGCAAGACAAGGACTACAACATCAAAGAAGAGTACAGTCGAATCATAGGGCGTGTAGATGCCATTCAGATCTCTGATTCTGGAGAAATTACCACGGGAGCAGACCCCAGAGGAGACGATACCGCAGTTCCTCTTTTTTAACGTTAAGGGACGTATAAAGTGCTTTTTATATCTATTTTTGTAGGCTGATGCTATGAAAGAAAATACGGAAACCATACATATAGAAGGGGCACGAGTGCACAACCTGAAAAATATCCATTTGGATATTCCCAGAGATCAACTGGTGGTAATCACAGGACTCTCTGGGAGTGGTAAATCCTCACTGGCCTTTGATACTATTTATGCTGAAGGCCAACGCCGCTATATGGAGACGTTTTCTGCTTATGTACGTCAGTTTTTGGGAACCATGGAACGCCCTGAAGTCGACAAAATAGACGGGCTCTCCCCCGTAATTGCAATCGAGCAAAAAACAACTTCCAAAAGCCCGCGTTCCACCGTGGGCACGATTACAGAGCTGTATGATTACATCCGTCTCTTGTATGCGCGAGTTGGAACGGCCTACAGTTATATTTCACAAGAAAAAATGGTCAGCTATACCGATTCCCAAATTCAAAAGCTGATTTGTGAAGAGTATTTAGGAAAGAAAATCACCTTACTAGCCCCTATCATCAAATCCAGAAAAGGGCATTATCGCGAGCTTTTTGACTCGCTTTCACGACAGGGGTTTTCGAAAGTTCGAATCGACCAAAATGTAATTGACTTGCGACCCGGCATGAAAGTAGATCGTTATAAAACACATGATATAGAATTGGTCATTGATCGGTTTAGTGTAAAAGAGGATAAAGAATTCCTCAAGCGATTGGAAGCTTCCATGACTACGGCAATGCACTACGGTCAGGACATACTGATGATTCTCGATATGGAGGAATCTGGTGTACGCTACTTTAGTCGAAATTTAATGTGTCCTAGTTCTGGGATTTCCTATCCTGCTCCGGAGCCCAATACTTTTTCGTTCAATTCTCCGAAAGGCATGTGCCCCGACTGCAAGGGACTGGGGGTTCAACACAAAGTGAATTTAAAAAAACTGATCCCTGACGATACCCTATCAATCGCGAAAGGGGGATTCGCACCTTTGGGAACAAAAAAAAATAACTGGACCTACAAACAAATTGAAACCATAGCCACTTGCTATGATTTTTCACTTTCCGATCCCATCAGCGACATTCCAAAACAAGCCCTAGAAGTACTCCTAAAGGGAAGTCGTGAAAAATTTGAAATCCCCTCTAAAACTTTAGGAATTACGCGTTCCTACAAAATTGATTTTGAAGGTTTTGAAAATTACATTCAAAACGCCTATGAGGAAGCAGCCACCACTACAAGTATTAAAAGATGGGCAGATGGATTTATGGACAGTTATCAATGTTCGAGTTGTAATGGATCTCGACTGAGAAAAGAAGCCTTACATTTCAAAATTCGAGAGACTACCCTTGCGGATTTGGTTGCTATGGACTTAAAAGACCTTTATGATTGGACACAGCAATTGCCCGAATACTTGAATGAAAACGAAAAGAAAATTGCTACAGAAATCGTTAAAGAAATTTTAGTTCGTTTGCAGTTTCTTTTGGATGTGGGGCTCGAGTACCTTCAACTTAATCGTTCCTCCAAATCCTTATCAGGAGGTGAGGCACAACGAATTCGACTAGCAACTCAAATTGGATCTCAGTTGGTGGGTGTGTTGTATATTTTGGATGAGCCCAGCATTGGTCTTCATCAGCGGGACAACAGTCGGCTGATTGATTCGCTTTCCTCGCTGAGGGATTTGGGAAATTCGGTCTTGGTGGTAGAACACGACAAAGACATGATGCTACGCGCAGACCACCTTATTGATATGGGTCCGCTAGCAGGAAAAAACGGAGGAGAAATTATTTCCCAGGGAACTCCAAAAGAAACCCTCGAAAAAGATACCTTAACCGCCAACTACCTCAATGGCAATTTGCAGATTGCGATACCCGAAAAAAGAAGAAAAGGGAATGGCAAAAAAATCAAACTCAAAGGATGCACTGGGAATAATTTGAAAAATGTTGACATTGCGATCCCTCTCGGTTTAATGATTGGAGTTACGGGTGTTTCAGGCAGTGGAAAATCAACCTTAATTAATGAAACGCTGTATCCCATACTGAACAGTCATGTCTATCGAGGAGTAAAAGTACCCATGCCGTATGACAGTGTAAAGGGGTTAGAACATATCGATAAAGTTGTAGACATCAACCAAAGTCCTATTGGCAGAACACCGCGCAGTAATCCCGCTACCTATTGCGGTGTATTTAGTGAAATTCGAAACTTATTTACCCAAACACCCGAAGCGCAAATTCGGGGGTATAAACCTGGACGCTTTAGCTTCAATGTGGTAGGAGGCCGCTGTGAAACCTGTCAAGGAGGAGGAATGAAAGTCATCGAAATGAACTTCCTGCCAGATGTATATGTAGAATGTGAAAGTTGTCAAGGAAAACGATTTAATCGCGAAACGTTGGAGATTCGATACAAAGGAAAGTCCATCGCAGATGTACTCAATATGTCCATAAATGAAGCCTGTCGCTTTTTTGAACCCATTCCAAAAATTTACAGAAAACTCAAAACTATAGAAGATGTAGGACTAGGCTATATCAATCTGGGACAGTCTTCCACTACCCTCTCAGGTGGGGAAGCACAACGTATTAAACTCGCTACTGAGCTCTCTAAAAAAGACACAGGCAAAACCTTTTATATTTTAGATGAACCTACCACAGGACTTCACTTTGAAGATATTCGTGTACTTTTGAATGTGCTAACTATTTTAGTGGACAAAGGCAATACCGTACTAATCATCGAACACAATCTGGATGTGATCAAACAAGTGGATTATATTTTTGATATGGGACCTGAAGGGGGGCGCTACGGAGGTGAATTACTCTGTGAAGGAACCCCCGAAGACCTTTTAAAATACAAAGAAAGTCACACTGCCCAGTTTTTGAAAAAAGAATTTGAAACGTCCTTAATACCCCAAAAAACATGAACGAATTACGAAAAAAAAATTGGAACGAAATCAAAACGAATGACTCATGGGCACTCTTTAAGATCATGAGTGAATTTGTCAATGGCTACGAAAAACTAAGTGCCATTGGTCCTTGTATTTCAATTTTTGGTTCCGCACGAACCCCTTCAAACCATCCTACCTATGAACTCACAGTTGCTATTGCAAAAGCAATTGCTTCCTCCGGGTATGGGATCATCAGTGGTGGGGGGCCTGGAATTATGGAAGCGGCCAACAAAGGTGCGAAGGAAGCCGGAGGTGTTTCGGTTGGATTGAACATCAGCCTCCCCATGGAACAAGATAGCAATCCGTTTATTGATCAAGACAAACTCATCGATTTTCAGTACTTTTTTGTCCGTAAAGTCATGTTTGTCAAATACGCTCAGGGGTTTGTCGTCATGCCCGGAGGAGTCGGTACCTTAGATGAACTCTTTGAAGCTTTCACATTGATTCAAACGGAAAAAGTAATAAAATTTCCCATCATTCTGGTAGGACGCGACTATTGGAAAGGATTGATCGACTGGATCAAAGAAAAACTTTTGGGAGAACAAAACATCAGCCCAGAAGATTTGGACCTCTTTGAAGTGGTCGATACCGTGGAAGAGGTCATGGAATGTATAGAGCGGTTTTATACAAAAGACAACTTTAAACCTAATTTTTAGATGTCAAAGACTCCCTCTTTTTGCTACTGTATTCTTTTGCTTGTTGCAACATTAGGTTGGAGTCAGACAGATTATACTATTGATGTACAATTGGATACGGAGAATGAATCTTTGATTGTTTCTCAAACCCTAACCTTTCAAAATCCAAGTGAACAGCCTCTTTCTAAAATCTACTTGAGTGATTGGGCAAATTCTTACCAAGGAACCCCCTCCCCGCTTGCAAATCATCTTGCCAATCAGTTCAATCGCAGCTTTTATTTGAGTGCTAAAAGTAAATTGGGATACACCCGTATCCAAGAACTCAAGTACAAACAAAAAGAAGTGACTTGGTCCCGACTGGAGGATCAATTGGATTTGATCCAGATCGATTTGGACAACCCGATTGCTCCAAAACAAGAAATCACACTAACGCTGCTCTATGTAGTTAAAATCCCGGACGACAAATTTACGGGACTAGGAATTAATGCCAACGAACGCTACTTCCTCAGAGACTTTTTTATTAGCCTGACTCCCTTTCGAGAGAACAACTGGCTTTTACACAGCAATTTGGGATTGAGAGACAACAGCCACTTGTCTTCCAATTATTCTGTAAATTGGACCTATCCCGGCACCTACTATTTAGCAAGTAATCTAGAGCAAATTTCAAACTCAAGCAGCCCATCAGATGGTCTCAACATCTCACAATGGAAAGGAGTCCACGTCTCCAGTCCTGATTTTATTTTCAATACAGAAAATGAATATGAAATCTTTACTTTAGGTGACGGATTTACTATCGTGACAGATATTTTACCCAGTAAAAACAGTGAGGTAAACCTCAAATCGTCTCTTAAAAAAATACATCAATTTGTCGGAACCTTTTTACTCCCTTTAGATCAAAAAAAACTACTTGTTTTAAGGAAAGACTACGCTAAAAATCCTTTGTTTGGTATCACCGAAGCCCTTTCTTTTTTAAATCCTTTTAGCGATGCTTTTATATATGAAACAAAATTTATCAAGGCCTATCTAGCCACGTATTTACACGAGTTGTTTCGTATCGACAAGCGGAAAGATCATTGGATTCCTGGTGGAATTCAAACCTACGTCATAATGAAATACGTGGAAACATTTTATCCGGATAGTAAATTCCTTGGGGCGCTGAATGAATTTAAATTTTTTGGAATTCGTCCCTTTAAAAGATACAGTGCTGCTCAAATTGGCTTTAACGAAAGTTTTTCTTTTATTTATGAGTGGGCAGAACACGGCAATCGGCAACAGTCCGATACCTTAGGAAGAGAACAACTCACAAAATCCAATGAACTCTTAAATTCACCCTATCATGTAGGTTCGGGTTTGTTTTATTTAGATCAATATTTAGGTAAAAACATTCTTTCTGAGGGAATTTATGAATTTTCTAAAACTAGAGGTCAGCAGTCCTTTGAAACAATTTTAGAAGAAAAAAGCAATGAAAATCTGAATTGGTTTTTTGAAAATTACCTTTCCGATCGGGAAGCATTCGACCTGTACATCAAAAACATCCTCAGGAACAAACAATCCCTTTTTGTCACCATCAGTGAAAAGAACAATAAATCGGTGCCTTTTAAATTGGATTTGGTCAAAGACGACAGTCTAGTAAAAGAACAATGGATTCACCATAAAGGAAAAGATACCATCATCCAACTAAAAAGAGAGGATATTGATTTTTTAGTGATTAATTCCAATCGTTTTTTACCTGAAAAAAACCGACTTAACAACTGGAAATACCTCAAATCCTCCACTGGATTTAAACCGTTAAAATTTACGTTTTATGGGGATAGTGAAAATTTGAAACGCAATCAGATTTTTTATCATCCCATATCCGATTTCAATGTCTATGATGGGTTTACGGGAGGCATGCGAATTTATAACACTCGGGTAAAAAATCAACCTTTTGAGTTGGACTTACACCCACAGTACTCGTTCAAGGAAAATGACTTTGTCGGCTTTTTTAGAACCCGCTACCGCTTTATCAACCACAAAAGTAAAAACTACCTCAATCAAGCCTTTATCACAGGAAAAAGCTACCACTACAATACCAATCTACGCTATACTTCCATTCAACCTTCTTTTTCCATGTACTTTAGGCCTTTGGATTTAAGATCCAATAAAAGACAATTGTTAAATATTTCCTGGTACAATGTCTTTCGCGACCGAGATCCTGAGGTCGAAGTCAATCCCGACTACAGTGTGGTCAGCTTACTCCACGCCTATAATAATGAAGATGCGGTCAATAAGTTTTCTACGAGTTCCAATCTTGAAGTGGCTAGCAAATTTGGAAAAATCCACTTCACCAGTCGCTATCGAAAACTCTTTCCCAGTGGTCGTTATTTTGCCCTTCGGCTCTTTGCTGGAAAATTTCTCTGGCACAACACCACAGATACACAGTTTTTTGATTTTAATCTAAACCGTTCCCCCGATTATCTTTTTCGTTATGACTATTTGGGCCGTTCGGATGAAAGTGGGATTTGGAGCCAACAATTTGTACCCGCAGAAGGCGGGTTTAAATCCTTTTTTGAAGAATCCTCGGCCAACAACTATATGGCTTCGTTGAATGCATCGATTGGGATCTGGAAATGGATCGAATTTTATGGAGATATCGGAGCCCTAAAAAATATCAATCGAAGTGCAGTAGGTTATTTCGACTCGGGAATTAAATTCAATCTCGTTCCCGACTATTTTGAAATCTTTTTCCCCTTGTACTCTTCCAATGGTTTTGAACCGACTCAAGCCCGCTATGCTACAAAAATCCGTTTCATCTTTTCTCCTCGTCTAAGTACTCTCAGTAGTTTATTTACCCGTAAATGGTTTTAAACGAATGTTTTAGACCGTTCTTACTCTAACACAGCTGGACCCCTTCAGCAGATGTTCATTTTTTTGTATTTTTGCAGCGAATTATGAACGTACGAAACCAAGAAGAACAAGACCTCAAAATATCTTTTGATGCTTTTAAAGAGCAGATCCTTTCGGATTATAAAATTGCTGTAACCAGTAGAGAATGTAGTGTCCTAGGACGACGTGAAGTGTTCTCAGGAAAGGGGAAATTCGGAATTTTTGGTGATGGAAAAGAAGTGCCGCAACTGGTGATGAATCATTTTTTTAAAAATGGAGATTTCCGGTCGGGGTACTACAGAGACCAAACGCTTTTAATGGCTCAAGGGCAGCTGAGTGTTTCAAATATCTTTTCAGCTTTGTATGCAGATTTAGATCTGGATCGTGAACCCATGTCAGGGGGACGACAAATGGGAGGGCATTTTATGACTCCCAGCAGAGACGAATCCGGAGAATGGCTCAATCTGATGGAACTCAAAAATCACAGTGGAGACATCTCCCCTACCGGTTCACAAATGCCACGCCTACTGGGTTTGGCACAAGCTTCAAAAATATATCGGAATCACAAAACGAAAAACGCTGACAACTTCTCTGACAATGGCAATGAAATTGCATGGGGAACAATTGGTAATGCGAGTACGAGTGAAGGCATGTTTTTTGAAGCCATCAATGCCGCCGGTGTACTTCAAGTGCCAATGGTGATCAGTGTTTGGGATGATGGGTACGGGATTTCAGTATCCAACAAAGACCAAACTACAAAACAAAGCATCTCAGAAGCACTTAAAGGATTTCAACGTACCGAAAACGAAGACGGTTTTGAGATCCTAACGGTCAAAGGGTGGGATTATCTCGCGCTAATCGAAACCTATGCCTATGCTTCGAAAATTGCAAGAAGTGAGCATGTTCCTGTCTTGATTCACGTTACGGAACTTACCCAACCTTTGGGTCACTCCTCCTCAGGCTCGCACGAGCGTTATAAATCCAAAGTGCGTTTGACTTGGGAAAAGGAATACGATTGTAATCTAAAAATGCGTGAGTGGATCATCCAAGAAGGACTGGCAACAGAAACGGAATTGGAGAACCTAGAAAACAAAATCATCAGTGAAGTCCGAACCCAACGCCGTGAGGCCTGGAACGCCTACCAAGCTCCAATTCTTAAAGAGAAAGAAAAGCTTATCGCTTTTGAATCTGCTCTTAAATCTGAAACACATAACGATCCCAAAGTTCAGTTAATTTACTCCCAACTGGAAAAAAACGAGGAATTAGGATATAAAGACCTTATTTCCGCAGGACGAAAAATCAACTTGCTGCTGGCAAAACACCCTCAAGCAAGTGTGAGCGCTTTTAAAACTTGGTATAAAACGCTTTATAGCTCCCTTACCTCAAGAATATCATCGAAACTCTATACCGTTTCTAAAGAAGAGTTAGTGGCCTTTGAAAGCACTCCCCCATTGTACAACACCGACAATGCCCCAGTAGATGGTCGTATTATCATCCGTGATAATTTTGATGCTCTTTTTAAAAAGTACGACACCTTACTCATGTTTGGGGAAGATGTCGGAAAAATTGGAGACGTCAACCAAGGAATGGAAGGTCTTCAGGAAAAGTTTGGTGAAGTTCGAGTTTCCGATACTGGAATCCGAGAAGCAACCATTGCAGGTCAAGGTATTGGACTGGCTCTTAGAGGATTACGACCCATTGCCGAAATTCAATATTTAGATTACATCTTGTATTGCTTACAAATTTTAAGCGATGATTTGGCTACGATGAGTTTCCGAACGTCAGGGCGGCAAATCGCACCGTTAATCATTCGCACCCGAGGACACCGCCTCGAGGGGATTTGGCATTCGGGATCTCCTATGGGAGGATTGATCCATTTGCTCAGAGGAATCCATATACTCACGCCTAGGAATATGACCCAAGCAGCAGGGTTTTACAATACCCTTATGCAAATCGAACAACCGGCACTTGTCATTGAATCGTTAAACGGGTATCGGATCAAAGAAAACCCTCCGATCAATCTCGGAGAATTTACTATACCATTAGGGAAAATAGAAGTTCTCAGTACTGGAGAGGATGTAACGGTAGTCTCGTATGGATCGACATTGAGAATCGTTGAAGCTACCGCCAAAAGACTATTACAAGAGGGTATTTCAATCGAAGTGATTGATATTCAAAGTTTGATTCCATTTGATCTAAACGAAGAAATCAAGCAAAGCATTGCAAAAACCAATCGGGTGCTGATCGTAGATGAGGATGTTCCTGGAGGAGCCTCTTCTTATATCATGCAACAGTTAATTGAAAAACAAAACATCTTTACTCTACTGGATGTTGCACCCAAATTAGTATCTGCCAAAGCCCACCGTCCTGCTTATGGTGGCGATGGGGATTATTTTTCCAAGCCTTCCGAAGATGACGTTTTTGAGGCGGTGTATACCATTATGAACGAATCCAACCCACAGAAATTTCCGCTTTAAGTCCTTCGGTTTATAGCGAAAATAGTTTGAGAAGAAGTTCTTCCAATATCTCTTTAGAACCTTGATTTACCGCATCCACGCCTTTGCTTTTTAAATCGGCTTGGGTAATGCATTCCATGGCTTGGGTCAGTTGACGCATAGAAAATCGACGGGCAGCAGCTTCATACTCTTTGATAAAATAGGGGCTAATTCCTAATTTTTTTGGATCGCTACCAACTCCTTTCAGAACGAGTAGCTTTTGAAAATAAGAATGTAGGGTAGCCAAAGTTAGGACCAAGGGGTGTTCCTTTGGATTTCGATTTAAGTACTGAATAATTTGAAAAGCTTTTGAAAACTGTCCCAGACCGATGGCTTTTTGCAATTCAAAACTATTGAATTCTCGACTGATTCCAATGTGTTTTTCAATGTGCTCCCGACCCACCGTTTCCCCCTGAGAAACCACGAGCTTTAATTTTTTTAATTCACTTTCCAACCGACTTAAATTGGCTCCAATGTAGACAGCGAGGAGTTCGACGGCTACTGGATCCATTTGAAGTTTCAGGTTGCGCGCTTGTTCACTAATCCAAGGTACAAGTTGATTGTCATACAAGGGTTTCACCGTGAGTACAGTTCCTGATTTTTCAACAGCTTTGTACAATTTTTTCCTTTTGTCAAAAGCTTTGTTTTTATAACAAAGTACCACAACGGATTGAGGCATTGGGTTTTCAGCATAGGCTGCCAGAAGATCGAATTGAGAAACATGCATAAATTGGGCTTCTTTGACTACTAGGACATTGTAATTTGACAGCATCGGATAGCGTTTGGCAGTTTCAACAATTTCAAAAGCTTGTGTTTCTTTTCCGTAAAAAAGGGTATAATCAAAATCGCTAGAGGCCTCATTGACAAGTTTGTTTGTCAAGGCCTTAAGAATAGCATCGATATAAAAAGACTCGTTTCCTGACAGCAAATAAAATGGAGAAAACTCCTCTTTTTGAATCTTGGAAAGTAGCGTGAAGAACGCTTGCATTTTAAAAATTTATTGCACTTTTACAGCATGGAGCAACTCAATTTTCCACACTATACTATGAACCTCAAAAATAGGGAAAATAAACCCTATATCTTTGATCGCGTTCGTAAAAAATGGCTCCTCTGTACTCCCGAAGAGTGGGTACGTGTTCATGTTGTGTCTTACCTGATTGAAACCAAGGGTTATCCCGCCTCATGGATGCGTGTAGAACAGGAACTGCGTGTTTTTGGCACCCGAAAGCGCTTTGATTTGGTAGTTGTCGATGCTGCTATGAAATCGCATATTTTGGTAGAATGCAAAGCCCCTTCAGTTCCGATCAATCAAAAAACCTTTGACCAAATTACGCGCTACAATTTGGAATTACAATGTCCCTATTTAATGGTAAGCAATGGACTGAATCATTATTTTTGTAAAATGAACTTCGAGGAAAACAGTCTCACTTGGATTGAGGAACTTCCCAATTACAGCAGTATTTCATGAAACCGATTGCTTTAGTTGTATTGAATTATAATGGCATCACACTGCTGCAAAAGTTTATCAATGATCTCATTGTAAACAGTCCCGAGGCTGATGTCGTCTTAATAGACAATCACTCTAGTGACGGCTCTGCTCACTGGTTTAAATCGAACTATCCTGATCATCAGTGTATTGAATTGGATAAAAATTACGGCTATGCTGGGGGGTATAATGAAGGGCTGCAACAAGTAAAACATTCGCTTTATGGCTTGCTGAATTCAGACTTATGGGTTCCTTCACTATGGCTTCCTCCCCTCCTTGAGCAATTTAAACTACATGAAGAAGTCGCCATTCTACAACCCCATATTTTAGATTATAAAAAACAATCTTATTTTGAATATGCTGGTGCAGCAGGGGGGTACATCGATCAGTACGGATTTCCGTTTTGCAGAGGAAGAATTCTTCAAAGGGTAGAACAAGACACGGGTCAATACGACCAAACGCGTGCTGTTTTTTGGGCCAGTGGTGCCTGCTTTTTGATTCGCAGCGAGGTGTTTTGGAAGCTGGGCGGCTTTGATTCTGTCTTTTTTGCTCATCAAGAAGAAATTGATTTGTGTTGGCGCGCGTACAATAACGGCTATAAAGCACAATCTGTTGGAAGCTCGAAAGTTTACCATATCGGAGGGGCTACACTGGCTCCATCGGTTCAAAAAGTGTATTTAAATCACAGAAACTCGTTGTACATGCTTGCCAAAAACCTTCCAAAGCACAAACGACTTTCTATTCTCTTCACCAGACTCCTTCTCGATGGATTCATAGGATTGAGCTATCTTTTTCAATTAAAGTTTTTACACCTCTGGGCAATAATCCGCGCTCATTTTGCGTTTTATCAATCATTCAAAAGCATGGTAAATAAAAGTAATTGTCAGCCCCAAAAGACAGATTACTTCTTCACCGTTTCTATTTTGCTAAATTATTTTTTGCGGAGAAGATTATATTTTAGCGATTTGGATAAAAAATTTAAATAAATTCATTTAATTTGTAACTATTAAAAACTTAATCAAATTCACTATGAAAAAAGCAGTCGCTTTACTGGTATCGGGAGTATTATTAGCTTCTTGTGTATCACAAAAAAAATTCACAGAACTAGAAGAATTACAACAAAACACTAAAAACCTTTTGGACTCTACTTCGGTTCAGTTGAACTCGTGTAACGAAGAAAAAGAAGCAGCTCTTGCTCAACTCGCTACTCTAACAGAACAAAATAGATTCTTAACAGTAAATAACCAAGATTTAATTAACAACATTGGAAATCTTACCACTCTTTCAAAAAAAGGTGCAGACAACTTAGAGCGTTCTCTTGAAAGCATGAAGGAAAAAGACATTCGAATCCAACGTATGCAAGATGCCGTAACAAAAAAGGATTCTGTAACCCTTGCTTTAGTTACCAGCTTAAAAGGTGTGTTAGGAAATATGAGTGATGACGACATTGAAATCAATGTAGAAAAAGGGGTCGTCTATGTTTCTATTTCAGACAAGCTTTTATTTAGAAGCGGAAGCTACACGGTAACAAGCCGTGCTAAAGAAGTCCTTGGAAAAGTTGCTAAGGTAGTAAATGACAAGCCAGAACTCGAGTTTATGGTGGAAGGTCATACCGATAATGTGCCGATTAAAAAAGACGGAATTCAGGACAATTGGGATCTTTCTGTGATGCGTGCTACTGCTGTAGTTCGAATCTTGGAAAATGACTTCGATGTAGCGCCTTCCCGAATGACTGCTGCGGGTCGTAGTTATTACCTCCCTGTTGCGGACAACGATACGGCTGCCAACCGTGCAAAAAACAGAAGAACACGCATCGTCGTACTTCCAAAATTGGATCAGTTTTACGATCTAATTGATAAAGGAATGTCAGCTGCAAAATAATTCTGCATTTACACAAATTTTAAAAGGGTTACCAGCGGTAGCCCTTTTTTATTTTACATTCATTTAAAATACCTTTCAAAAGAAAAAAGTAGCCCTGAAACCGTATTTTTATAGCATGGGAATTCAACACAACATAACGGAATTAAAATCGAGCCTTCCACCAGAAGTATCACTCGTTGCAGTATCTAAGACCAAACCGGTAAGTGACCTTCTAGAAGCTTATGAAGCAGGGCAACGCATCTTTGGTGAAAATAAAATTCAAGAAATGGTTTCCAAATGGGAACAACTGCCCAAAGATATTCAATGGCATATGATCGGCCATGTGCAAACCAATAAAGTGAAATATATGGCTCCTTTTGTTCATACCATTCACGCTGTAGATCGTATTAAGCTTTTGAAAGAAATTCAAAAACAAGCGGAAAAAAACGAACGAATTATCAATTGTCTCATCCAAATTCGAATTGCCGAAGAAGATACCAAGTTTGGTTTGGCAGCGTCTGAATTGGATGCAATGTTAGAAGCCTCTGCTTCGTGTAGCCATGTTAAAATTAAAGGGTTGATGGGTATGGCAACTTTTACTTCGGATACAGATCAAATCCAAACAGAATTTCAAAAACTTGCGCAGCTTTATCAAAAAAACTCTGAATTTGAAGTTCTATCTATGGGAATGAGTGGGGATTACCCGATTGCAATTGAAGCGGGTTCCAACATGATCCGGGTGGGAAGTAAGCTCTTCGGAGAACGGAATTACTAAGTATGTACGCTATACTGGATATCGAAACTACGGGAGGAAATTACGATGAAGAGGGTATTACTGAAATCGCAATTTATCGCTATGATGGAGAGCAAGTTACGGATCAATTTAGCAGCCTAGTTAACCCTCAAATAATCATCCAACCCTTTGTTGTAAAACTGACTGGGATCAATGAAAACATGCTGAAAAATGCGCCCAAATTCTATGAAGTAGCCAAACGTATTGTCCAAATCACAGAGGACTGTGTACTGGTGGCGCATAATGCAGCATTTGATTATCGGATTCTACAAACCGAGTTTCGACGCTTGGGCTTTCCGTTTGATCGCAAAACCCTGTGTACCGTAAATCTTTCCCAAGTCTTGTTGCCAGAACAGCCTTCGTTTAGTCTGGGTAAATTGGTTCGCAATTTAGGAATTCCTTTTGCAGATCAACACCGGGCACATGGTGATGCAAAAGTCACTTTAAAGCTTTTTGAGCTACTTTTAGAAAAAGATACCCAAAAACAAATTGTCAAGGAAAACATTCAACATTTAAATCCCAACAAAGCCCCAGCACAATATCTAAAAATCATCGATAAATTGCCCTCAGAAATGGGGGTGTATTACATCCACAACAAGGCCAATGAAATTGTTTACATCGGGAAAAGCAACAACATCAAAAAGCGGGTTTTAAGCCATTTGACAGGAAAACAGAAAAAAGCGCTAGCGATTCAAAAAGAGGTGACCCAGGTCACGTATTCCCTCACTGGAGGAGAACTGGTCACCCTATTGAAAGAACAAAACGAAATCAAAATCAATGCCCCTGTATACAATCGCGCAATGAAGTTTCGTATTTTTCCTATGGGTGTCCGTATTGATTCTTCAGGGTCATACCCAAAACTCATCGTGGAACAAATCCAAAAAGACCAAGACTATCTCAGTGTTTACAAAAATAAAAAAGCAGCAAAGGCTGCCGTTTTCAGGTGGATGGATCATTTTGGGATCTGCATGCAAAAAACCAGTTTGATGAGCGCAGAGAGAGCTTGTTTTAATTATACTCTTAAAAAGTGTGACGGCGCTTGTGTGGGTGAGGAAAGCTCCAAGGCCTATGCTCACAAAATAGCTGCTTTAATCGCTTCATTTTCCTACCCGCACTCCGATTTTCTGATTTTGGAAAAAGGGAGAAAAAACGGTGAATCTGCATTTGTTTATATAAGTGAAACCCAATTTCGAGGATATGGTTACTTTGAATTGAATCATCAGATCAAAACAAAAAAACAGATTGAATCACGTTTGATTGCCATACAAGACAACCCAGACACGCAAAAATTAATTCACAGCTTTTTAACTCGGAAAAAATATATTAAGTTAATACCTTTACCAAACGAAAATCTAAAAACATCCTAAATCGCAAAGCAATCCAGTTTTGAGAAACGCCCAATGAAAAAGTGGCAACATCGTTTACACAGCATTATCTATAAAGCAGATACCCCTGCGGGAAAATTATTTGATGTACTACTTTTGGTCACGATCTTGCTCAGTGTATTATTTGTTGCCCTAGAGAGTGTCACGTACATCGATGCTAACTTTGGGGTCTTTTTGAATACTGCAGAGTGGGTGGTTACAATATTGTTTACCCTAGAATATATCATGAGAATAATCTGTGTTCAGCGACCGTGGAACTACATCCGTAGTTTTTATGGTATTGTAGATTTAATTTCCATACTCCCGAAATATATTTCTTTGCTAATTGTAGGAACTCAAAGTCTGGTTGCTTTAAAAGCCTTGCGATTATTGCGTGTCTTTCGGATTCTTAAACTTACGCACTACATTGGAGAATCTAATAATTTACTAAAGGCCTTACGAGCCAGTAGTGCCAAAATCCTAGTCTTTATTTTTGGAGTTGTAATACTGTGTATAATTTTTGGCACATTGATGTATTTAATAGAAAGTGATTCTAGTGGATTTACCAGTATTCCCAGGAGCATTTATTGGTGTATCGTTACCCTGACCACCGTGGGTTATGGTGATATTGCACCACAAACGCCTTTAGGTCAATTTTTGGCTTCCCTTATCATGATTTTAGGATATGGTATTATCGCTGTACCTACGGGAATTGTTACCGCCGAAATGACCAAAAAATCTACAGTGGACACCAATACGCAAGTATGTCCCTACTGTATGCAAACCGAACATAAAGAAAATTCAATTCATTGCCACCAATGTGGAAAACCCTTAAACGATGTCGAATAAAACACTTATCTATATTGCTGGCCCTACGAGTGTCGGGAAAACAGAACTTAGCATAAACCTCGCTAAAAAATTTAACACTGAAATTATTTCGTGTGACTCGCGCCAATTCTACAAAGAAATGCAAATTGGTACTGCGGTACCTACAACTGCAGAACTTTCCGAAGTACCCCACCATTTTATTCAACACAAATCCGTTGAAGATATTTATACGGTTGGAGATTTTGAGAAAGAAGCCATTGAAAAACTAGAAGAGCTCTTTAAAACCCAAGATACCCTCATAATGGCGGGAGGCTCAGGAATGTATGCCGATGCCATAATGTTTGGTATGGATGAATTTCCAGAAGTCCCTGCAGAGGCTCGAAAGCAAATTAATCTATTTTACCAAACCCATGGATTAAAAGCATTACAACGACTTTTGTTGGAAAAAGATCCCAAGTATTACAGCAGAGTCGATATAAACAATCCCATCCGTCTGTTGCGTGCATTAGAAGTTTGTATTGCCTCAGACCAGCCCTATTCCTCATTTTTAGGAAAATCGAGACCCGAACGGAATTTTGTTTCAAAAATGATCGTACTCCACAGTCCTAGAACTGTTCTTTATAAAAAAATAAACTCCCGCGTAGATGCTATGATGGCTTCAGGTCTAGAAGCAGAGGCGAAAGATCTCCTTCCGTACAGAGATTTAGCTCCCTTAAAAACAGTAGGCTACAAAGAGCTGTTTCCCTATTTCGACGGCAAAACAAGCCTAGAAGAGGCAGTCAATGAAATCAAAAAGAACAGTAGACGTTACGCCAAAAGACAAATTACCTGGTTTAAAAAGTACGACAATGCACTTTGTTTTCCTTCAAATACACCAATACAAGAAGTAGTTGAACTATTAACAGAAGAATAATGTTTTAATCATATTGTTTTACCCCAAGATTCCTCCCATGGCACGCATCCCATTTTTCCTACTAGTACTCTTTGTAATTTACTCTTGTTCAAAAGCGGAAACCACTGTAACGCCAGACGCTACTTCGCCCCCTGATGAAATGCAAACCGAAGAGGTCTCTTCCTATTTGGTAACTGCAGAACCCGCTGTCTCCCATACAGCCGCTCTCTTGACATCTATTTTAGATTTAGTTGCTACCGATGAAGACTTCAATCTTCAAGAAATCATTAGACATAAGATCATTTACAATACATTAGATTCTGAAAACAATCCCATTGAAGCCTCAGGGGTTCTATTTTTACCCACTGAAAACACTGAATTAAGAGGTATTGTTTCGTTACAGCACAGTACCTTACAATCCGATGCAATGGCACCCTCCAATAGTAGCATAGGGATAAATGAATATACTGTAGCTGCCTTTTTTGCTGCAATTGGATATTTGACGGTACTTTCTGACCATATCGGCTATGGAACTACACGAGAATCAAGACATGCATACGAAGTCAAAAGCGCCTATACTACCGTTCCCTATGACTTACTCCTGGCAAGCAAAGACTTTTTGAATGAAAATGAGATTGACCTTCCTGAGTCACTGTATCTTGTCGGCTATTCCAACGGAGCTTTTGCTTCCCTCGCATTACACCAATACATAGAAAGTCAAAATGACTTTCAGGTTACGACAACATTTGCGGGCGCGGGTGCCTATGATAAAAATCGTTTTGCTAAAGATTTATTATCTCAAGATCAAGACTTGAACTTCATGGGGACCTATTTGTGGGTTTTAGATGTGTACAATTCCATTTATCCCAGTTTAAATCGCAGCTGGGATACCTATCTCCAAGAACCCTATGCAACACGACTAGCGGCTCTTGGTGAAATTCGCGCTGCAGTCCCAGATTCGATCCTTGACCTCAATCCGCAAAGACTTTTTCAACCCTCTTTTGTAGAGGGCGTTCTCAATGACAGTGATCAAGCGTTAATCAGTATCCTAGATCACAATAGTGTCTTGGATTGGAGCCCTGTAGCTCCAATCACTTTTTATCATGGAACTGAAGATGATTTTGTATTTCCATTGAATACGGAAAATGCCCTTGAAAGTTTAACTCAGAACGGTGCTGATGTCACCTATATCCCCTTAGAAGGCAAAGGACACAGTACAGCAGCCCTCCCCTTTTTTCTTTCTGTACTTAAAGAATTATAGTAAATTTTATTTATCTACCATTCGTTACACGAAATAATTTAAAAGAAATCATTTCCAACCTTTAGTTACATTCTATGTGGATTTGTTCGATTCCAAAAGAATAAATCAAGAGTTCATTTCTACTTTTATACCACTAAATATAAAAAAATGAATAGCCCCATTATCAAATTTATTCTCGTAAGTCTTTTACTTTTTTCTTGTCAAACTCCTGAACTGGAAAGCATTGATTCTCTAACTACATCAGAAGAAAAATTAATCAACTCTCAAAACTCTATCTGAAAGGCTTTTCTGAGGGAGGAATCGCAACCCTTGGAGTACAGCAATTTTTAGAAGAACAAACAACAATAAATGTTACCAAAACGATAGTGGGTAACGGTGCCTTTGCAAAAGTAATATGGGCAAAACAACTTCTTTCCGGTCCTCAAAACCCTGAAAAAATCCGATATTTTGCTCGTATGGTTCACAGTTACAATATAATTTATCCAGAACTTGACCGACCCTGGAATTATTATTTTAATGATGCCTTTATGGATTTAGAGTCCAATATTGACCATGTCATGGAACTTCCTCAAATGGTAGATCATCCTGAAGCTCTTTTTACCCCGTTGTTTATTAAGGGTATTTTAGATGAAAGCGATACTATCTTTCTAAGGGTACTGATGGAAAATCAAATTGAGGGATGGCCTGCCCAGACTTCCATCTATTTTTTCAGAGCCTCGGAAGATAAAATATGGAACTCCACGCAAACCCATCTTGCGGCACAAGCCATTGAAAATAAGGGAGGAACTGTAAAACAAAAGGTCTTTATCGGAGAAGACCACAAAAGTATGATAGGACCGTTTGAGGAGCAAGTTTTAAAACAGGTCTATTACGAGTAGGCCTTCTTGAGATACTCCTCTATATTGGTTTGGATTCGTTCTGAAATGGCATCCGAAAAGGCTTTGACAAAAGTTTCTCCAGTAATATTTTCATACAATTCAATATAGCGATCAGAGATCGATTGTATGCGGTCCTCCTTCATCTCGGGAAGTGATTGTCCATCCAAACCTTGAAATCCTTCACTGATAAGCCACTGTCTGACAAACTCTTTAGAAAGTTGTTTTTGTGAGCGTCCTTTTTGCTGACGTTCCTCATACCCCTCTTGGTAAAAATACCGAGAAGAATCAGGCGTATGAATTTCATCTATCAATACGATCTCACCAGACTTTGTTTTTCCAAACTCGTATTTGGTATCGACCAATATCAAGCCTTGCTTTTTTGCGATTTCGGTCCCTCGATCAAAAAGCTGCCGGGTATATTTTTCAAGCACCTTATAATCGGCTTCACTTACTATGCCCTTTGCTACAATATCTTCTCGAGAAATGTCCTCGTCATGTCCCTCTTCAGCTTTAGTAGCAGGAGTAATGATAGGGGTTTCAAACTTGTCATTTTCTTTCATACCCTCGGGAAGCGAAACTCCACAAAGTGTTCGCAAACCCTTTTTATAAGTCCGGGCGGCATGTCCTGTCAAATAGCCACGAATCACCATTTCAATTTTGAAAGGGGTACATGATTTTCCAATCGAAACATTGGGATCTGGGCTTGCAATCAACCAATTTGGAACAATATCCTCCGTGGCCTCTAACATTTTTGTTGCAATTTGATTTAAAATCTGGCCCTTGAATGGGATACCCTTTGGCAAAACCACATCAAAAGCCGAAAGACGATCTGTAGCTACCAAAATCAAAAGATCATTATCTAGCCGATACACCTCCCGAACTTTACCTGTGTACTTGGATTGTAATCCCTCCAATTTCAGATCAGTATGCATTATTGTACTTGCAGTCATCAGTTGTCGTGTTCTATAGTTTTATATGCGTCAATAATCTTTTTGACAAGAGGATGTCGAATTACGTCTTTATCATCAAGATAAATAATCCCAATACCCTTTGCATTTTTTAAAATCAAAAGTGCTTCTTTTAAACCAGAAATCATACGCCTAGGAAGATCGATTTGCCCTGGATCTCCTGTAATCATAAATTTGGCATTTTTCCCCATCCGAGTCAGAAACATTTTCATCTGAGAATGGGTAGAGTTTTGTGCCTCGTCCAAAATCACAAAAGCGTTATCCAGGGTACGTCCCCGCATAAAAGCTAAGGGAGCGATCTGAATAATTCCTTTTTCAATGTGACTTTTCAAGGTTTCGCTGGGGATCATATCGCGAAGAGCATCGTAGAGCGGTTGCATATAGGGGTCTAATTTTTCATTGAGATCACCCGGCAGAAAACCCAAATTTTCTCCTGCTTCCACAGCGGGACGTGTCAATACAATTCGTTTGACCTTCTTTTCCTTAAGGGCTTTTACGGCTTGGGCAACACCCGTATAGGTTTTTCCTGTACCCGCTGGTCCAATGGCAAAAACCATGTCGTTTCCGTTCATGGACTCTACCAGACGCTTTTGATTAAATGTTTTTGCTTTGATGATTCTTCCACCTACTCCGTGAAGAATCGTAGTTTCAGTTCCTCCGTTTAAAGCGACATTTTCTTGCTCCCCAGCCATTACTATACGATCGATAATTTCATCGTTTAAGATGTTGTATTTACCGTAGTGCGCAATAAGCATGTCAGTTCGCTTGGAGAATTCTTGTAAGATATTCTCTTCTCCATAGGCCTTCAGTGTATTCCCACGAGCCACGATTTTGATTTTTGGAAAGTAAGTGCGCAGCCTTGCAATATTGGAATTCTGATTCCCAAAAAATTCTTGAGGATTTACCTCAGTCAAATCAATTTTTATTTCATTCAAAGGCTAAAAGTTTAAAATGGTTTATTTTTGCTAAAGGGCACTAAACTGCTCATAAAAATAGCTAATTTTAACGTAAACAATTCAATAAATTACACTTTATGGCCATCGTAACTTTAACGACCGATTTTGGGCATAAAGATTATTCTGTATCCGTTATCAAAGGAGCTCTTTTACAGCAACTACCGGACCTTACGATTGTGGATATTTCGCATCAGATAAGTCCTTACAACGTCTCTGAAACAGCCTATATACTAAAAAATGCCTTTCGTGCTTTTCCTGAGGGAAGTATCCATATCATTGGGGTAGAGTCCGAATGGACTCCAGAAAATATCCATTTGGCCATGGAGTATGAAGGTCATTACTTTATCTGCGCAGACAATGGGATTCTATCCATGATTAAAGAAGATGTAAAAGCCACAAAATTAATTGAAATTACCATTCATCAAAACGTGGTGCGTTCGTTTCCAGTCTTGGATATTTTTATTCATGTCGCTGCTCATCTTGTTCGAAAAGGAGCCCTAGAAATCATTGGAAAACCGATATCTCAAATTAAAGAGTTGACCAATATCAAACCCGTTATTCATCCCGAAGGAAATCAAATTCTAGGAAGTGTGATCTATATTGACAACTATGGAAATTTAATTACCAATATCAAAAAAACCCTTTTTCACGAAATTGGAAAATCGAGAAGTTTTACCATTTTTGCACGTTCTGTAAAATTTAAAACAGTGTACAAAGGCTACGGTGACGCAATCGATTTTGAATTACCCAAATCAAAGCGAGAAGAAGATGGTAAAAAACTAGCTTTATTCAATTCTGCTGGGCACCTGGAGCTAGCTGTATACAAAAGCAATCCACTGACAGTGGGCAGTGCGGGATCTCTTTTTGGATTGGATTACCGCGATCCCGTAACAATTAAATTCGACTAATATGTGGAGCATCGCAAAGAGAGAATTATATTTTTATTTCAGCCACCTAACAGGCTATTTGGTTCTGGGAAGCTATTTACTTATTAACACTTTACTCCTGTGGTTTTTTGACACACCCTATCAATTACTCAACTCTGGTTTTGGTGATCTCGCACCCTTTTTTGAAATCAGTCCTTGGCTCTTACTGCTCTTGATCCCTGCCCTGAGTATGCGCAGTTTTTCTGAAGAACGCGCTTCGGGAACCTTAGAACTTTTACTGACCAAACCCCTCCGTCCTCTCGAAATTTATGGAGGTAAGTTTTTAGGAATTACTCTGATTCTTTTGATCGCCTTAGTCCCTACCACCCTAAACTTAGCCGCTTTAAACGCACTGATCACTCCTCAGTCGGAATTGGATTGGGGGAGTTTCGTCACCTCGTACCTCGCCTTGTTTCTCGTAGGACTTATTTTCTTAACCTTGAGTCTGTGCAGTTCCTTGTGGTTTCGAAATCAGGTCACTTCTTTTTTGGTAGCGGTACTGCTTTGTTTTACTCAATTCTTTGTTTGGGATTTTATAGCCGATTTATCTACTGTAACTTGGGTTTATCAATGGACTTCTGCTTTAGGAATTCAAACACATTATTCCAGTTTAAGTAGAGGGGTCCTACAGATTGAAGATTTGATCTACCTGCTTGGTCTGGTAGTTGTATTTTTTATTTTAGGTATAGAACTCATCAAAAAAGAACAAGTTTAAATGCAAGTCGTAAAAAAACCTTTTTTTGTACTTCTCCTAGTCGTTGCTCTGATGCGCTTGAGCAACGCGCTCTTCTTGCAGTATGATTTGACCTTCGACAAACGGTACAGCCTTTCAGAAAACACATTGTCCCAACTAAAGACATTGGAAGAACCCCTGCGAATAGATGTTTTCCTAGAAGGAGATTTGCCTACCCCCTACCTGCGTTTTCGCACTGCCTTGGATGCGCTCTTAGATCAATTGCAGTACCACAACGACAACCTCATCATTCAGTATAACGATCCCTTTGAATTGGGCTCCTCCGACACGGTAGTACAAGAAATGCAACGCTATGGAATGCAACCCGAAATTGTGTTTGAAAATAAAGATGGAAATCGCAAAGAGAGCCTCATCTTTCCTTGGCTGATTGTCAACTATGGTGAACGCTCTGAACGGGTCCCTCTAGTACAAAAGCAACTTGGAGATACTGAAAATGAAAAAATTATTCGTTCGTTACAGCAGTTGGAGTACCACATTATGGATGGCATTTACAAAGTCAGCTTGGAAGAAAAGAAAAACTTAGCGGTATTGACTTCTCATCAAACCTCAGAAAACAGAAAACTGGCTGACCTCCTTCAAAATGTAAAACCGTATTACAACCTAGCTGCCTTTGATCTAAAAAATCCAGAAGTGACTCCCCAGCAAAGTTTAGAAAATTTAAATCGTTTTAAACTGCTTCTTATTTCCAATCCCAGAGAAGCATTTACACAAACTGAAAAATTCATTTTAGATCAGTATGGGTTACAAGGTGGAAAACTGTTGTGGATGGTCAACGGCATGGGGATCGATCGGGATAGTCTTTTCAATACATCAGGAAAAACCTACGGACTTCCTCAGGAGTTGAATTTAGATGACTATTTCTTTCACAAAGGGCTTCGCATTCAAAAAACACTTATTCAAGACCTTTATTGTGCGCCTATGGTTCTAGCGAAAGGCAGTGAAAACAATGCGCAATACGTGCCGTATCCTTGGGTCTATTATCCGCTTTCCGAACCTGAATACACTCTTATAGGTAAAGATCTAGGACCTGTATGGGGTCGATTTGCAAGTCCTCTCGATACCCTAGCAAACTCTTTGACAAAAACCCTACTGCTTCAGACTTCAGATTTCACAAAAACACCTAGTGTACCCACCCTGATTCAACTGGAAGACGCAGCACAAAAGATAAAACCTTCCGACTTTGATGAAGCGGCAAAAGCGCTGGGATATCTGTTTCAAGGAACTCAAAATTCACTATTTAAAAATCGCATTAAACCCTTTACTTTAAAGCAACCTCTAGAAACCGGATCCACAGAGATGGTTTTGTTTGGCGATGGCAATATTGCAGAAAATCAAACAGAAAAAGGAGCTCCTTTGGCTTTGGGTTATGACAAGTGGACCAATAATTTTTATGCCAACCGGGGATTGCTACTAAATACCATTCATTTTTTGACTGACAACAAAGACCGCCTTGCACTTCGTGAAAAGTCATGGAAAGTAGCGGTGTTGGATGCACAAAAAATGGAAGAAAATGCAGCATTTTGGAAAGGGTTCCTGCTCGTCATTCCACTTTTATTGAGCGTTTTCTTCGGATGGGGAATTCATCTTACAAGAAGTAAACAGTGGAGTCGATAACTGTTGATAAGTTTCTTTTCCGTTTCAATGGTTTTCGGATATATTTGATGTAGCTAGTATAGTTTTTAAATGTTGACACGTAATCGTTCAACTCTGGCAAAACCTTAAAAAAATATTCATGAAATTTATTGTTTCCAGTGCCGCGCTCCTTAAAAAACTCCAAATGATTGGGGGCGTCATAAATAATACCAACACCCTGCCGATACTCGATAATATTTTATTCGAGATCAACGGCAACACGCTGACCTTAACCGCTTCGGATTTAGAAACGACGTTCGCTGCCAAAATTGACGTAGAATCTGAAACAAATAGTATCATTGCCCTACCCGCTCGCTTACTTTTGGATACGCTAAAAACCTTTCCAGAGCAACCGCTCACCTTTTTAAAAACAGAAAAAAACACAGTGGAAATTAGCGCGAATAATGGAAAATATGCCGTTGCTTATGTGGAGGGTGAAGAATTTCCAAAAGCGGCTCAAGTTTCCGATGCAAAGACGACTCAAATTTCTGGATCTACATTATACACCGCCATCAACAGCACCCTTTTTGCTAGTGGTAACGATGATTTACGCCCTGTAATGAGTGGTGTGTTTTTTCAATTTTCTTCGGAATCCTTGACGTTTGTAGCAACTGATGCGCACAAACTGGTTAAGTACACCCGTACGGATTTGAGTGTAGAGGAAACGGCAGAGTTTATTATGCCTAAAAAGCCCTTGCAATTACTCAGAGGAATCTTACAGGGTATGGAAGAAGACATTACTATAGAATACAACGATACCAATGCACATTTCCGCTTTGGAGACTCTACATTAACCTGTCGTTTGATCGACGGAAAATACCCCAACTACGAGGCCGTAATTCCTAAAGAAAATCCGAATCAGATGCAAGTCAATCGGAACAGCTTCTTAAATTCAGTGCGAAGAGTCAGTATTTTCTCAAACAAAACCACCTATCAAATTCGACTTAAAATTGCTGGGGCGGCACTACAGATTTCTGCTGAAGATTTTGATTACAGCAACAGTGCCGAAGAACGACTGGATTGTGATTACCAAGGAGATGACATCAAAATTGGTTTCAATTCGCGTTTTTTAATTGAAATGCTCAACGGCTTGGAATGTGATGAGGTCAAACTTTCCATGTCACTTCCCAATCGCGCAGGGCTTTTGACCCCGCTAGATCACACCGAAGAAGGTGAAGAAATCACCATGTTGGTCATGCCTGTAATGCTGAATGACTAATAATCAAAAAGGACACCTTTTAACTTAGATTGTAAAATAAGGAGTTCTAAATGAGTCGTAAGAACACTAATTCGCGGCAGTGACCGCCTCTGACAAGCGTTTGTACGTGCCGTTTTCTAGTTTTTCCCGTATTCCAGCAAAAGCCTTTAGAGTGATTTCTACATCTTCTAACGAGTGGGTTGCTGTTGGAATCAATCGCAAAAGGATTAAGCCTTTGGGAATAACTGGATAAACTACTATAGAGCAGAAAATTCCATAATTTTCTCTCAAATCCTGCACCAAGGCCATAGCTTCCGGAATACTTCCTTTTAGGTAAACGGGCGTCACACAACTTTGAGTTGTGCCAATATCAAAACCGTTTTCCTTTAATCCGTTTTGCAAGGCATTGACATTTTCCCAGAGCTTGGCTTTGAATTCCGGGCGCGTACGCAATAAATCCAAACGTTTTAATGCACCTTTGACCAGTTGCATTTGCAAGGATTTGGCAAACATTTGAGAACGCATATTGTACTTTAGATAATCGATAATTTCTTTGTCCGCTGCTACAAACGCACCTGTGGAAGCCATTGATTTGGCAAAGGTGGCAAAGTACACATCGATTTGATCTTGGATCCCTTGTTCGTTTCCTGCACCTTTTCCATTTTCACCTAAGGTTCCAAAACCGTGGGCATCGTCCACGAGAAAACGGAATTTATATTTGGATTTTAAAGCGGCAATTTCTCTGAGTTTTCCTTGTTCTCCACGCATTCCAAAAACCCCTTCTGAAATAACGAGAATCCCTCCTCCTGTTTGTTCTGCCACTTTGGTAGCGCGCTGTAAGTTCTTTTCTAAACTTTCTACATCGTTGTGTTTGTAGGTAAAGCGTTTCCCGATATGAAGACGAACTCCGTCAACGATACAAGCGTGTGCATCCACATCATAGACAATGACGTCGTCTTTACCAACGAGGGTATCTACCGTTGATAAAATCCCCTGGTATCCAAAATTGAGAAGATAAGCCGATTCTTTATCGACAAATTCAGCCAATTCGTTTTCTAACTGTTCGTGAAGGTCTGTGTGGCCAGACATCATTCGGGCACCCATTGGGTAGGCAGAACCAAATTCTGCAGCAGCTTCAGCATCTACCTTTCTTATTTCAGGGAGATTAGCGAGCCCCAAGTAGTCGTTGACACTCCAGGTAATCACTTCTTTCCCTTTAAATTTCATCCGATTTGAAATTGGTCCTTCCAATTTTGGAAAAACAAAGTAGCCTTCCGCTTGGGAGGCCCATTTTCCTAAAGGACCTTTGTTTTCGTGTATTCTGTCAAATAAATCTCTCATTTCTTTGTTGTTAGCTCATTTACATATTCTATCTGCTGCTGTGTTTCGTGATCCGAATCGAAAAAACCTTGTTCTTCCATCCAAGTCTCACTGTAGATCTTACTCATATACCGCGAGCCGTGGTCGGGGAACATGATAACAACTTTACTGTATTTATCGAAATAATCCTCTTCAACCAACTGTTTTACCGCCTGCATGGCAGCGCCAGAAGTATAACCTACAAACATGCCTTCTTTTCGGGTGACCTCTCTCGCCGTATGGGCACTTTCTTCATCGGTCACTTTTACAAAGTTGTCTATGCATTCAAAATGGGTCGCCGTAGGGATTAAATTTTTCCCTAAGCCCTCAATTCGGTAGGGATAAATTTCTTTAGGGTCCAATTCTTGTGTTTCGTGGTATTTCTTTAATACAGATCCGTAGGCATCTACACCTACAATTTGGATGTCGGGGTTTTGTTCTTTTAAAAATTTGGCTGAACCGGAAATAGTTCCTCCCGTTCCGCTACTCGCTACAAGGTGGGTAATTTGACCCTTGGTTTGTTCCCATATTTCGGGACCTGTGGAGCGGTAGTGAGCCTCTACATTCAATTCGTTAAAATATTGATTGATGTAAATGGATTCTTTAATTTCACTGTGCAAACGCTTGGCTACTTCGTAATAGGATCGAGGATCGTCCACAGCCACGTTGGCAGGGCAGACATGCACCTGTGCACCCATGGCGCTCAACATATTAATTTTATCTTTTGAAGATTTCGAGCTCACGGCAAGAATGCAGTTGTATCCTTTGATCATAGAAACCATTGCCAGACTAAAACCCGTATTACCGGAAGTCGTTTCGATAATAGTAGCCCCTGGTTTTAATAAACCCGAACGCTCAGCTTCTTCAATGATGTAATGTGCAATTCGATCTTTGTTAGAATGTCCAGGGTTAAACGCTTCAAACTTGGCGTAGTAATCCCCTTTAAAACCTCCCACCATTCGGTTGAGTTTAATGAGGGGGGTGTTACCTATCAGTTCAAGAACATTTTGATAGGCATTCACTGGATCATTCATAGTAATGTTATACAAAAGTTGGACAAATTTAAGGAAAAAAAATTAGTCTACCTTACCTTCCAATTGTAATAGAAAGGCATACTCTTTTGCCGTTTCTTTTAATGCGTCAAATCTTCCCGAAGCACCACTGTGTCCTGCTTCCATATTCGTTACTAAAAACAATGCGTTTTGGTCTGTTTTTAGCGTTCGTAGTTTGGCTACCCATTTGGCGGGCTCCCAGTACTGCACTTGCGAGTCGTGGTAACCTGCCGTGACCATCAAATTGGGATAGTCTTGTTTTTTGACATTGTCGTAGGGAGAATAAGACAACATATAGTCGTAGTCCGATTTGTCATTCGGATTGCCCCACTCGTCGTATTCACCCGTAGTTAAGGGAATGCTTTCATCCAACATGGTGGTGATCACATCCACAAAAGGAACGGCAGCGGTGACACTGCGATAGAGTTGGGGAGCCTCGTTCAATATGACTCCCATCAACAACCCTCCTGCAGATCCTCCTGCAGCATGAAGATGGTTGGCACTGGTGTACCCTTCGTCAATGAGAAACTGTGAAGCATCCACAAAATCATTAAAAGTGTTTTTCTTAAACTTTAGCTTTCCCTTTTCGTACCATTGACGACCTAAATATTCTCCTCCACGAACGTGCGCAATAGCAAAAATAAAGCCCCGATCCAAAAGACTCAATCGACTGAAAGAAAATCTTGGATCTATAGTATATCCATACGAACCATAGGCATATAAAAGCAAGGGAGTTTCTGAACTGTAGGGTACGTCTTTGTGATGTACTATCGAAATTGGAATCTGTGCACCATCTCGACTGGTTGCCCAAAGTCGTTTTTCCACATAATTTGCTACTTCAAAATTAGCATCGATTACTTCTTGTTGTTTGAGCAAGGTTTGCGTTTTGGTTTCCATATCGTATTCAAATACACTACTAGGTGTTTTCATGGAGTTAAAACCAAATCGGAAAGTGGTGGTATCAAAACTTGTATTGTATTCTCCATTCAAGGAGTAGGTTTCTCCGCTTACGGGAATAAAGTAATCTTCTGTCCCGTCCCAGCGTTTTACTTTGAGTCGGGAAAGTCCTTGTTCCCGTTCCGTGACCACCCAAAATTCTTTAAAAATTTGAAAATCTTCTAACAATACTTCCTCTCGGTGCGCCAACAAATCCACCCAATAATCACTACTGGTTTCTTCTACCGAAGTCTTGGAGATTTTGTAGTTGGTTGCCCCGTCTTTGTTGTTCAATATGTAGAAATGATCTTCAAAATGAGATATAGAATACTCCAAACCTCGGGTTCGCTTTTGAACCAGTTGAAATTCGGAAAGGGGTTCATTGGCCTTGACAAATTGGTATTCCGTAGTCAACGTACTGTAAGAGGCGATAAAGACGTATTCCAAAGACTTGGACCCTAAAACATATACAGAAAACGTATCTTCCTCTTCGTGAAAAATCAAAGGATCTAGAGCTTTAGGACTTTGAATATTGTGACGAAACACCTTTTCAGATCGCAAGGTTTGCGGGTTTTTTTCCACATAAAAGAAATGGACGTTGTCTGCTGCCCACGCGGTTCCACCTGTTGTGTTTTTTATTTCAGTGTCCAACACTTCGCCCGTTTCCAGATCTTTGACATATAAGGTATACTTTCTTCTGGATTCCGTATCAACGCCAAAGGTTACTTTCGTATTATCAGGACTTACATTGATCCCAACAAGTTGAAAATAATCCTGCCCCTTTGCCATTTCATTGCAATCAAAAAGGATTTCTTCCTGTGCCGTTAAGGAGTCTTTTTTTCGAGAATAGATGGGGTATTCCTTTCCCTTTTCATAGCGGGTGCTGTACCAATAGCCATTTAAGAAATAAGGCACGGACTCATCGTCTTCTTTAATTCTTCCTTTTAATTCCTCGAAGAGTTCCGTTTTAAAAGAGGCAGAACTTGCTGTCATCCGATTGTAATAATCGTTTTCTCGCTCCAAATAATCGATGACCTCCGGATTTTCACGTTCTTTCATCCAGTAGTAGTCATCTACTCGGATATCGTCGTGTTTTTTTAACTGATAGGGAATTTTCTCCGCTACGGGAGATTTAATTGTCGTGTCAAAATTCATTGCAATTTTCTTTTTACAAGCTGAAAAAGCAAAAATCATACTTGTGATTAAAATAGTCTTACGCATAAACTTCCATTTTTGATAAAGTTGTTAACAAATACGTGTGGTGCTCCTGAGTATAATCCCGATGGGTAACCATTCGCAATTTTCCTTTTCCTAGTCCTATGATTAGGATTTGTTTTTCTTTTAGTTCTTGAACAAACTGTACTTCGTCATAATCGCTTTTCAATGAAAAAATAATGATATTAGTAGTAACAGGCTGAATCTTATGTACAAAAGAACAGTTTTCTAGAACTTCAGCAATTTCTTTGGCTCGTTTGTGATCTAGACTCAGATCTTTACGATGGTGCTTTAAGGCATAGCTCCCTGCAGCTGCCAAATAGCCCGCTTGACGCATTCCTCCACCAAAAAGCTTTCGTATCCGCAGTGCTTCATGCAATTGTTCTCGAGATCCGACCAATACCGAACCCACAGGACAGCCCAAGCCTTTACTGAAACAAAGCGAGATGGTGTCAAACAAAGCTCCGTATTCTTTTGGATCTTCTCCAGTTACTTCCAAGGCATTCCAAAGCCGTGCGCCATCCAAGTGCAGTGCTAAATTTTTTCGATCACACAGGGCGCGAATTTTTTTGATCTCTTCCAAATCGTAAACTGCTCCTCCCCCTTTGTTGGTGGTGTTTTCTAAACACACCAAACGCGTTCGAGGGCTGTGGTAAAAATCGGGAGGGTTGATACAGGCTTCGATTTGTTCGGCCGTAATTCTACCGCGATCCCCTTGAATCATTTTACAGGAAACCCCCGAATTGAAACTCACGCCTCCCCCTTCGTAATTAAAGATGTGGGCGTAGTGATCACAAATCAGTTGCTCTCCGGGTTGGGTGTGCAATTTAATCGCCGTTTGGTTGGTCATAGTCCCTGAGGGGAAAAACAGTGCGGCTTCTTTTCCAAAAAGAGCTGCCACTTCTTCTTCAAAGGCATTTACGGAAGGGTCTTCTTTAAAGACATCGTCACCTACTTTTGCACGAAACATGGCTTCCAGCATGCCGGGCGCGGGTTGGGTTACGGTATCGCTAATTAAATTGACAACCATCGTTTAAAAATCACAAGAATACGACCCAATTGGCGATCCATCGGGAAGGCGCTTGGGGGTGGGAGGTTGAAAATCAGCAGGGGCTTCAAAATAACGATCGATTTGCATGCGATACACCTCTGAAAAACCTTCATCTTCCTGTCCGGCCAACCACCGGTCCAAAGCGACCAGTTGCTTAACAACAAGAGCTTTAACAATGGGGTTAGCATCGGGTTGTTGTCCGAGGTACATGAGGTGCTTTAAAATAGTGGACTTGACTAGATCGTTGAGTTGAGCTTGATGAGGATCCCGTGGCTTTACCTTAAAATGGGAATCGACTAAAGTGTCTAACATTTCTTTTAAAGAAAGTTGATTTGCATCAAAACCGTATTGCGTTACCAAACGGTTGGCGCGATCAGGATGCAGTAACATCCCAATTAAAGCATCACTAAGGCTGTGGGCTATTCCCAAATAATCAAAGGCAACTCCTGTTTGTGAGAGGAAGTTTTCTCTTGTTCTGGGATTGGAAAAAGAACGGGGTAGTAAAAGGGGATGTAAGGTTTCAGGAATCGCTAAAGCATCAGGGGCCAAGGCATTCAAATACCCCAAAAGCGCATTTCGCTGAGTGGTTGCGTCCACCACTTGAACCTGATAATTCTGGGATCCCTTTACCGCATAGTCATAATCTACTCCCCCAATCAATTTAACGACTGCCTCTACTTGATAGCGGTGTAATAAATACATCGGCACAAAACGATCTTCCAAGGTACTGTAGGGTTCTCCCTCGCGCAGGTGGTCTAAAGACAACTGTCCTAGCGCCTGTTTTCGGATTTTCATCAAACGGACCAGTTCGTCTGTGGCTACTACTCCATTGTCCCACAAATGGGCTTTGGGATGAGCCCCTCCAATGGGGCGCGCGTCGCTGTCAGAAATAAAACGGTGCCCCGCTACTGCACTTTGATCGATAACAGCATTCAACGCTTCCTTTTCATCAGTACCTTCTGGAAAGTCACTGTAGGCATAAGCTACGGTAACCTTGTCCCAATCACCAATGCCCACTTCGTACGCGTTGGCAATGGAAATCTGATCTCCTTGCATTTCGATATTCGGGTGTGGATAGTCCATTACCGAGGTTCGGTTTTTGGCACTGGAAGTAAAATTGTGCGCAAATCCAAGGGTGTGTCCTATTTCGTGAGCCGAAAGCTGTCGGATCCGCGCCAACGCCATTTCCAAGGCTTCGTTTTCTTTATTGGCTCCTTCTGCAAAGGGGGCTTCTAAAAGTCCCAAGGCGATCATAAAATCTTGACGGATACGAAGACTTCCCAAGCTGACGTGTCCTTTGATAATCTCTCCTGTGCGCGGATCGGAAACACTGGAACCGTAGCTCCACCCTCTGGTGGAACGATGAATCCATTGAATGACATTGTAACGCACATCCAGAGGGTCTGCATCGTCTGGAAGTATTTTTACTTGAAAAGCGTCTTTAAAACCGATACTTTCAAAAGCCTGATTCCACCATTGCCCCCCTTCCAAAAGAGCAGATCGGACCGGCTCTGGCGTACCGTTATCCAAATAGTAAACGATGGGTTCCACCGCTTCACTTACAGCTGCCGAAGGATCTTTCTTTTCCAAACGGTGACGGTAGATGTATTGCTTTTTGGTCGGCTCGCTCACTGGAGTTGTATAGTCGTAAAAGGTCATCGCATTGGCTCCCGAACGGGGGTCGAACTCGCGTGGACTGTAGTTGTTGTCAGGAAGTGCTACAAAGGAATGATGTTGGTGTACAGTCACAGCATCGGGGGTGGGTGTTACGGAACGGACCAAACTTCCCGTTGCATTCCCCGCAAAAGTTAACATCATATCAAACTCAATGTTTTTAGGAAAGGCTTTGGTCCTGGGTAATGAAACCGCAGATCGACTTTTGTCGACACTAAAGGATCCTTGCTTTGTTTGCTTTAACCGCTGGGCGACCCCATGCGCATCTTTCATCAAAAAGGGAGTTAGATCAATTACATAACCGTCCTTTGTTGTTTCTTCAATCGGGAAACCAAACAAAACGGACTTGGCAAAGGCTTCTTTGATGGAACGCTGCTCCAACGGGTTGTCCGAAGTAGAACGATAGCGCAGGTTGGGTTGAATCAGCATCAGTTTGTTTCCCGATTTGGAAAAAGAAACCACCCGTTCATTACCCAACTGCCCTCGGTCCAAACCGAGGTCGTTGTTGCCAATTCCTGCACTCAAACTATTGACATACAGGAATTCCTTGTCCAACTCCTTTACCGTCAGATAAATGGCATCCTTTTTTTCGTCATAGTTAAAATCAAAAAAACCCGTATAGGCCTGAGTATGCTCCAAAACAGAGGGTGTTTTTGTCTTGTTTTTATTTTGAGCCAAAGCATTGACCTGGAAAAGTAAGGCAATCGCAACTAGAAATCCCGTTTTTTTCATCGTTTGTATTTAAGCAGGATAAAACTACTAAAAACTAATGAGATGGTTTAAATGGATCTAGGGGATGTAAAAAGTCAAAACCGAATCTGAATCCCCAACCCTTGATTGGATCCGACTAGACTTACCTTTTTAGTTGATTTTGGAGCTTGTCGGCTATTGTATTGATCAAATGCTTTTTTGTAGCGTTTGTCTAGTCCTCTGGAAACCAATAGTCCCACTAGAGACGCCAACCCTCCTGCCAGAAGCTGCCTGCTGTTTCCTATCGCACCAGTAGAAGTAAACCGTCCTATTTCGTAACCCATCTTGTGGAATCGGACGGAGGTGTTTGACAGCCCGAATGCCGAGTACCGTAGGCTCCGTCTCCGTCTTCGTCAGTGTACCAGGAATTTGTTCTCCAGACATTGGGATCATTTTCACTACAGTCTTCAACATGATTTGTAGTGTATTTACCGTAAGCCTTGTGCAACTGAAAATAATATTTCCGGCTATTCCTTCTCCGCAGCCTGAGTCAATATGATCAGTGTATGCAGCACCTGCGTCTGCTGATTGCCATTTATCAGGGTAGCCATCCTCGTCACTATCTAAATAATAAAAGGTACCTGAACACGAACACTGCCCAAAACTTTGGACGAGGTAGATAAAAAAGAAGCCGAAAAAGAGAATACTTTTTTTCATGGCAGGATTTGGGATACGTATTAATTAGGTTTAAAGTAGATAAAATAGATTCTCCACAACCCTATATCGGATAAAAAAATTGAGTAAAACCTGAAAAAAATTGAATTAAACAGTCAAAAAAGACTGAACTTATTTATTATATATAAAGGGCGTTTTTAAGAATGATAAAGAGGAGGATAGAACTTCTAAATTGCACAAGAATTACAAAGAATTCCCCTATTTTTGAAAAAACAAAAGAATGATCTCTACAGATCAGTATAAAAATTTAATGGAACGCCTGGGTGCCTTAAGGCGGTATCTTTGACATTGATGCCAAAGAAATCGAAGTTCAAAACGAAGAAGAGAAAACCCTAGCTCCCGACTTTTGGAACGATGCCCAAGCTGCAGAGGCACATATGAAGCAACTACGGAACCTCAAAAAATGGGTCACGGACTACAACGCCATTCAGCAGCAGGCGGAAGAACTCGAAGTTTTACTGGAATTTGAAAAAAGCGGAGACGCCACGCAGGAAGAAGTGACCGCAGTGCACGAAACTGCTTTGGAACTTCTCGAAAATCTGGAATTCCGCAATATGTTGTCCGAAGAGGGGGACGATTTGAGTGCCGTCTTGCAAATCACTGCAGGTGCGGGAGGAACCGAGAGTTGCGACTGGGCCGCAATGCTGATGCGGATGTACTTGATGTGGGGTGAAAAACAAGGCTATAAAATTCGAGAGTTAAACCACCAATCAGGAGATGTTGCGGGAATAAAAACCGTGACCCTAGAGCTGGAGGGTGAATTTGCTTTTGGATGGCTAAAAGGAGAAAATGGCGTCCACCGTTTGGTTCGGATTTCTCCCTTTGACAGCAATGCTAAACGACATACGTCCTTTGTGTCGGTCTATGTATATCCCTTAGTGGACGACAACATCGAAATTGACATCAATCCCTCTGACTACACTTGGGAAACCATGCGTGCCAGCGGTGCTGGAGGGCAAAACGTAAACAAAGTGGAAACGGCAGTCCGACTGCGCCACCACCCTACGGGTATCATTATCGAAAATTCAGAGACCCGTTCTCAATTGGAAAATAAAAACAAGGCGATGCAACTCTTACGCTCTCAGTTGTACGAAATTGAATTGCAGAAAAAATTAGCCGCCCGAGATGAAATTGAAGCCGCAAAAAAGAAAATCGAATGGGGATCTCAAATCCGAAATTATGTGATGCATCCCTACAAATTGGTCAAGGACGTGCGCTCCCAACACGAAATGACCGATGTTGACGCTGTAATGAACGGACAGCTCGACTCTTTTTTAAAGGCCTATCTGATGAGCATGGGACAACAAGATAAAACCGAATAGTATGGAAGTGAAAAACATTATTTTTGATTTGGGTGGCGTCTTGGTGGATTGGAATCCCGATTATGTTTTTTTAGATGAATTTGGAGGAGATCGAAAAAAAATGCAACGTTTTTATGACGAGGTCTGTACCTTCGATTGGAACGAAAACCAAGACGCAGGCTATCCCCTGGCCCAAGCTACGGAAGATCGTGTGGCTTTATTTCCAGAACAGGAAGCACGGATCCGCATGTACTACGGCCGCTGGGAAGAGATGTTGGGCGGACCCATCGCAGGTACGGTAGCTCTCTTGAAAAAATTGGTGGACCATCCCGACTATCGCGTGGTGGCCTTGACCAACTGGAGTGCAGAGACCTTCCCTATCGCTTTAGCGCGATTTGACTTTTTACATTGGTTTGAAGGCATTGTAGTATCAGGCACAGAACAAACCCGAAAGCCCTTTCCAGAAATTTATCAAACCACACTTGAACGGTTTAGTTTAGAAGCCCCGGCCTCCCTCTTTATCGATGACAATGCGCGGAACATTGCTGCTGCTGCTGCCTTGGGAATTCAAACGATTCATTTTAAAAACCCCGATCAGCTAAAAACGGATCTGCGAACTAAAGGAATTCGGATCTAAAAATGTCGCTTTTAGAACTCATCCCAGTATCCATAGATGATGTAAAGCTGCTGCAAAAGTTGTCTGTTCAAACCTTTATAGAAACCTTCGGCGCTCAAAATACGGAAGCCGATATGCAAGAGTACCTGAACAATCAAATGAGTACCTCTCAATTAAAAAAAGAGTTAGAACACGCCCATTCTAATTTTTACTTTGCGTATTACAAAGACCGCCTAGCAGGTTATCTAAAGTTGAATTTTGAGTCGGCACAACGCGAAACAGTGGGAACTGGAACAGCCTTTGAGGTAGAACGTATTTATCTCTTCAAAGATTTTCAAAGACAGGGACTAGGTAAAGTGCTGTTTGAAAAAGCCGTAGCCTTGGGAAAAGAAAAAGGGTACCGAAAACTATGGTTGGGAGTTTGGGAGCACAACTCCCCCGCATTGGCATTTTACAAAAAACTTGGTTTAACGGTTTTTGACAAGCATACCTTTGTGTTGGGCAGTGACTCACAAACCGACCTGATGCTGGAACTCGATCTTTAATTGATATTAAAAGGGAGCGTCGTCATTGAGCTCTCCATCATCCAAAGAACCAAAAACGTCATCTGGATTTGGCAAGTTACTCGTAGGAATCTGATTGCCGTCTGTATTCATTTTAGACTGAAATTCAAACGGGGCATCAAAAGTATCTAAATCTTCAAATTTACCGAGGTGTCCCACAAATTTCATACGGATGTTATCCAGTCCCCCATTTCGGTGTTTGGCGACGATAAATTCCGCCTGCCCTTGCGATGGAGTCCGTTCTTCATCATCCCACTCGTCAATGTTGTAGTATTCTGGACGATAAATAAAAGAAACAATATCCGCGTCCTGTTCAATAGCTCCAGACTCCCTCAAATCGGAAAGCATGGGTCGCTTGGTTCCTCCTCGGGTTTCTACCGCACGAGATAATTGGGACAAGGCGATCACTGGAATGTCCAGCTCTTTGGCGAGGGCCTTTAAGTTTCTTGAAATCGTAGAAATTTCTTGTTCTCGATTCCCAGCTTTGCTGCTGGAGCCTGCTGTCATCAGTTGCAAATAATCTACGATGATCAACTTTATTCCGTGTTGGGAAGACAGACGTCGTGCCTTTGCACGTAAATCAAAAATCGATAAAGAAGGGGTATCGTCGATATACAAGGGGGCTTTTTCTAAATCGGTGACCTTAACATTGAGTTGCTGCCATTCGTGATCGGCGAGTTTCCCCGTTCTCAACTTTTCTGATGAAAGGCCGGTTTCGGAAGAAATCAGTCGAGTGATCAATTGTACTGAAGACATCTCCAGGGAGAAAAAGGCTACAGGAATTTCTTTGGTAACTGCCATGTTTCGCGCCATGGAAAGGGTGAGCGCAGTTTTCCCCATCCCGGGTCGGGCTGCGATGATGATCAAATCACTGGGTTGCCATCCAGAGGTGAGCTTGTCCAGTTTTTCAAAACCTGTACTGACCCCACTCAGTCCTTCCCGCTTGGAAATATCTTCGATTCGTTTTTTAGCTTCTAAAACCAAATTTTGTGCGGTTTCAGAAGATTTTTTGATGTTCCCCTGAGTGACGTCGTAGAGTTTGGATTCAGCTTCGTCCAACAAATCAAATACGTCTGTGCTATCTTTGTAGGCCGTTTCTATAATTTCATTGGAAATGCGAATCAAACTGCGCTGAATAAATTTCTGTAAAATGATTCGGGCATGAAATTCGATGTGTGCAGAGGAGGCTACGCGCTGCGAAAGTTGTACCAAATAAAATTCGCCTCCTACGGCTTCCAGTTTCCCTACTTTGCGTAATTCGGCAGAAACGGTCAATAAATCAATGGGTTGAGAATCGTGGAACAATTGATAAATGGCCTCAAAAATATACTGGTGTGCGGCTTTATAAAACGCCTCGGGCTGGAGAATATCAATGACTTCATCTACCCCTTTTTTATCGATCAACATCGCCCCCAACACAGCTTCCTCGAGATCTAAGGCTTGGGGTGGAATTTTTCCCTGTTGCAGATTGATCACTGCGGGAGAGGCTACTTTTTTTAATCCTATAGGTTTCTTTTCTTCCATAAAACGAAAGTACACAGTTTATCTGTGCAATTAAAAACTCGTTATCCCCCATCTTTAAAGAAAGGGGTGTTCATAAGTAATACGATTTTGTTAAAAACCTAAAAAATTATTCCGAAATCCGACCCATGGCAATGAATTTTTCACGGCGTTGGTCAATCCGTTCTTTAGGTTTTAGCTTTTGAATGCGATTAAATGCGCTGAGGATTTCTTTTTTTACATTGGTGTAAGTTGCCTCTCGGTCAAAATGAGCTCCTCCCAAAGGTTCTTTAATGATCTTGTCGATTAATTTATTCTTGAGCATGTCCTTAGAAGTCAATTTTAAGGCCTCAGCAGCCGCTTCTTTGTGTTCCCAACTGCGCCATAAAATAGAAGAACAAGATTCAGGAGAAATGACGGAATACCAAGTGTTTTCCAACATAAAAATCTCATCTCCTACCCCGATTCCGAGCGCGCCTCCTGAGGCTCCCTCTCCGATGATGATGACAATAACAGGAACCGATAAGGACATCATCTCATAGATGTTTCTAGCAATCGCCTCCCCTTGTCCGCGTTCCTCTGCCTCCAAGCCTGGAAAAGCCCCCGGAGTGTCGATAAGCGTGACAATAGGAATCCCAAATTTATCTGCAGACTTCATCAGACGAAGTGCTTTGCGGTAGCCTTCGGGATTGGCCATCCCAAAATTTCGATACTGGCGCGTCTTGGTATTGTACCCCTTTTGCGTACCCACAAACATAAAGGATTGATCGTCTATTTTACCCAAACCTCCGATCATCGCCTTGTCGTCCAACACATTGCGATCTCCATGCAATTCTAAAAAAGTGCCTTGAGTCAATGCATTGATATAATCTAAGGTATAGGGTCTTGAGGGGTGGCGCGAGAGTTGAACCCGCTGCCAAGCCGTCAAATTTCCATAGATCTCTTTTTTTGTTTTATCTAATTTTTTTTCAATTTGGGTGCATGTTTCGGTGACATCCACCTCACTTTCCGCTCCAATCAGTTTACACTTGTCCAACTGATCATGAAGTTCCTTGATAGGTAATTCAAACTCTAAATATTCCATAAGAAATTGTCTGTAACAAATGTAAAAATTCTTTAGAATTGGACTGATTTTTTTTGCGCTTCTTTCCGATGTTTATAAATTCCATTCATTACAATGGCCGATATAACAATGACAAAACCAAGGTAAAAATTTGTACTCATAAAGGCCTTCTCATTCCAGATGGCAAGCGCGAGTAAGATCCCGTAGATGGGTTCTAAGTTGATCACCATCATGATGGTAAATGAAGACAGATGCTTCATCACCCGTATGGATAGATTAAAGGCAAAAGAAGTCCCTACCAAACCTAAAAGCAAAAGCCACAGCCAGTCCCATCCTTGCAACGCAAAAGCCTCAGCTGTAAGCTGATCGGTGAAATAGGCAACCCCTATTCCAATCAAACTTCCAATGACTAACTCGTAAAAAGAAAGGGTAATGGGTCGGGCGCTTTTCACCATGTGACCGTTTAGCATCGTAAACAGAGCGGAGAGAAAGGCGGAGAATAAGGCCACCGAAATACCGATAAGGTGTTCGAATTCCGCTTGATAAATAATCCCGATCCCCACCGCTGTAAGTCCTCCAAAAAACACCTCGTAACCCAAAAGTTTTCGCTTACTAAAAACAGGATCCAAAAGGGCTGTAATTAAAGCCCCTGTGGCCATCATGCTTAGGGCCAAAGAAACTCCCGCAACTTTAATCGCGTAAAAAAAAGTAACCCAATGGGTGCCAATAATAATCCCCCCTAAAATAACCTTCCCCCACATAGATCGGTGTAGCCGAAAATAAGTGGGATGGAATAGAACAAAGAAAACGGCTAAACCTATTGAAGCTATCACCATACGATAAATCACTAAAGGCAGGGCTTTGACTGAAATTAAAGCTCCTAAAATGGAGGCAAATCCGAAGATAAAGACCAAAAAATGATACATCAAAAGGTTTTTCCCTCTATCGCTTCGCATGTCTCAATAAAAAGAAAGCCAATATGCCAAATAGAAACAAAGGCAACCAGGCAGCTAGAAAAGGAGAAAAGGTAGATTTACTTACCAAAACACCAAAAATCTTGTCAAAGAAAATAAAAAGAAAACCCAAAGCAATTCCGAAAGCGAGATTGACTCCCATCCCCCCGCGTCTCTTAAAAGAAGCTACTGCTACAGCAATCAAAGTCAAGATAAAAGCGGATACCGGAATACTCCAACGTTTGTGCCGCACCAGCAGGTGACTGTTAATCAAGGAGGAGCCCCGTACTTTTTCATCTTCTATAAATTCATTGAGCTCTGAAAAAGTCAAGGTTTCAGCAATGTAGTTTACAGGAGCTAAATCTGAAATTTTAAAATCAAATATCGTGTCCTTTCGGATTTCCACTTCAAAGTCTTCTCCGTCTCCCAGGAACGTTCTTTTTTTATAGTTAGAAAGTCGAAATAAACTATCCTTTTCAATCCATCGAATTCTCCGTGCGCTGATTTTAAACTTTAGCGTGTTTCCTTGGAAATGTTCCAAAGTAAAATTAGAAGCCTGCTTTCGAATGGGATCGTAATCATTGACGTAAATGTATTCGTTGTCATTGATTTGCTGAAATACTTTGTCCGTATCGCGCGCTTCTTTTTTGACTAAATATTTATAGCGAAAATCATTAAAGCCTTGATTGGATTTGGGTACGATAAACATCCCTGCAAAAAAGGCGAAAACAGCGATGAAGCTAGCGCCAAGTAAAAAAGGACGCAAGTAGCGAAAAAATGAAATTCCTGAACTTAAAATAGCGATCACCTCAGTGTTGTTTGCCAATTTTGAGGTAAACCAAATCACCGAGAGAAAAAGAAAAATAGGAAAAAGCAAGTTGGCAAAATACCAAGTAAAATCAATGTAGTATTCGAGGATGCTTTCTAATGGAACTTCTTTTTCCTTCAACTTGTCGATTTTTTCTGCCAAATCCACCATGATTCCAATGGGAATAAACAACAAAAGCATCACGGAAAAAGTTCCGATATAACGCTTAATGATATAAAAATCAATCAGTTTCATTTACAGTCGTACTTGCATTTGACGCACCATTTTCTCTTTCCAAGGTCCAAAGCTCCCCTCTAAGATATGTTTTCTTGCTTCGCGAACCAACCAGAGGTAAAAACTTAGGTTGTGCAAAGTTGCGATTTGTTTTCCCAACATTTCATTGACTGTAAACAAATGTCTTACATACGCTTTGGTGTATTCCAAATCTGCAAAACAATAGCCTGTAGGATCGATGGGAGAAAAATCGTTTTCCCATTTTTTATTTTTGATGTTTAAGGTTCCTTCTGCAGTAAAGAGCATTCCGTTTCTGGCGTTTCTAGTAGGAAGCACACAATCAAACATGTCCACGCCCAACGCGATGTTTTCCAACAGATTGATGGGTGTTCCTACTCCCATTAAATAGCGCGGTTTGTCTTGAGGTAGGATGCTACAGACCGCATCGGTCATGGCATACATTTCCTCTGCGGGTTCTCCCACGGAAAGTCCACCAATGGCATTTCCAGGGGCTTCTTGTTCCGCAATAAAATGAGCAGAAGCTTTTCTGAGATCGGTATAGACACTACCCTGAACAATGGGAAACAACGTCTGGGGGTAATCGTACAATTGAGGCAATTCTTGATCCGCAGCTATACAACGGGTTAACCATCTATGGGTACGCTCCATAGAGGTTTTGGCGTAGTTGTAATCGCAGGGATAGGGCGTGCATTCATCAAAAGCCATAATAATGTCTGCACCGATGGAACGCTGAATTTCAATGGCACGTTCGGGGGTAAAGAAATGATAGGATCCGTCTATGTGAGACTTAAACTTCACTCCCTCTTCTTTTATTTTTCGATTGGCGGAAAGGGAATACACTTGATATCCGCCAGAATCTGTCAACAAGGGGCGGTCCCACCCCATAAACTGATGCAAGCCTCCTGCCTGTTCTAGAATAGCCGTTCCCGGACGCAGATACAAATGATACGTATTTCCTAGAATGATATCCGGGTCGATATCGTTTTTCAGTTCCCGCTGATGGACTCCTTTTACCGTAGCCGCAGTTCCCACAGGCATAAAAATAGGAGTTTGAATAGACCCGTGCGCTGTAGTGAGTGTTCCAGCACGTGCTCCAGTTTGGGTGTCAGTAGCTAAAAGATTGAATTCCATTGGTTGCAAATATAGTACTCTACTCAGTAAAATCGAGGAGATTTACATTGTTAATTACTCGGTATAAAAACCCTGTAAAATTTGAATTAAGACCTTTGATAATGCCTTGACTTCCGTTACTTTTGGAGCATTAAACAAAATCGAATGTCAGATATCCAAACTCTTGAAAAAACAACTCTTCAAGTACGTCGAGACATCCTGCGCATGGTTCACAAAGTAAATTCGGGACATCCCGGTGGTTCTTTGGGCTGTACGGAGTTTTTTGTCGCCTTGTACTTTGAGCTCATGGATTTTTCACTTCCTTTTTCCATGGATGGAAAAAATGAAGACGTTTTCTTTTTATCCAACGGTCATATCTCTCCAGTGTTTTACAGTGTTCTTTCTAGACGGGGCTTTTTTCCTGTTGACGAACTCAATACGTTCCGATTGATCAATTCCAGACTCCAAGGGCATCCCACCACACATGAAGGGCTTCCCGGGGTTCGTATCGCATCGGGGTCTTTAGGGCAAGGTTTATCCGTCGCTTTAGGAGCTGCTTTAACCAAAAAATTAAATCGCGATCCCAAAACAGTTTATGTTTTGATGGGAGATGGAGAATTACAGGAAGGACAAAATTGGGAAGCGCTTATGTTTGCCGCTGCTAAAAAAGTAGATAATCTGATTGCAACTATAGACCTAAATGGCAAGCAAATTGATGGTAGTACAGACGAAGTCCTTCCAATGGGAAGTATAAAAGCCAAGTTTGAAGCCTTTGGATGGGAGGTTTTAACCTTGAAAGAAGGAAATTCGATACCTCACATAGTGGATACGTTACAGGAGGCAAAATCAAAACTGGGACAGGGAAAACCCTTGGCGGTCTTACTGGAAACCGAAATGGGGAACGGTGTGGACTTTATGATGCACACGCACGCTTGGCATGGGAAGGCACCCAATGACGAACAACTGGCCGAGGCGCTCGCACAAAATGAGGAGACTCTAGGAGACTACTAATAAAAAAAACAAATGAGTACATATACAAATCAAGGAAATAAAGATACACGTTCAGGTTTTGGCGTAGGATTGGCAGAACTGGGAAGAACCAATCCCAATGTAGTTGCGCTTTGTGCCGACCTTATCGGTTCACTCAAAATGCAAACCTTTATCGATGAAAATCCAGATCGCTTTTTCCAAGTCGGTATAGCCGAGGCCAACATGATGGGGATCGCTGCGGGTCTGACCATCGGTGGTAAAATTCCATTTACGGGAACCTTTGCCAATTTTTCTACTGGTCGCGTGTACGATCAAATCCGACAATCCATAGCCTATTCTGATAAAAATGTAAAAATTTGTGCTTCGCATGCGGGAGTAACTCTAGGAGAAGATGGAGCTACCCACCAAATTTTAGAAGATATTGGTTTAATGAAAATGCTGCCTGGAATGACGGTTATCAATCCTTGTGATTTTAACCAAACCAAAGCCGCTACCCTCGCTATTGCGGAACATCAAGGGCCGGTTTATTTGCGTTTCGGCCGCCCTTCGGTTCCGAACTTTACCCCGGAAGATTTGGGCTTTGAAATCGGAAAAGGGATCTTGCTCCAACCTGGGAGGGATGTGACTCTTGTAGCCACGGGACACCTGGTATGGGAAGCCCTAGAAGCTGCCAAAGAACTCGCAACAGAAGGTATTTCAGCAGAAGTTATAAACATACACACCATCAAACCCTTGGACGATGAGATCATCCTAAACTCCGTTCAGAAAACAGGATGTTTGGTCAGTGCGGAAGAGCACAACTATTTAGGGGGTATGGGAGAAAGCATTGCCCGTCTTCTCGCTACTAAAAATCCTTGTCCTATGGAGTTTGTGGCAACACAAGATACCTTTGGGGAATCGGGAACACCCGCCCAATTGATGGAAAAATACGGGCTAAACAAAAACGCGATTGTGCAAAAGGTACACGCTGTTCGAAAACGAATCTAAATCTAAAACTCATGTTTGCAAAAACCGCCCTTTTCTTATCACTGCTCTTCTTTTTCAATTTAACGTTTGCTCAATTTGAATACGGAGTAAAAGCAGGAATTCATTTAAGCGCTTCTGGGTCGATCACCGACGCTACTTCAGATTTGGCTTCCCTAGGTGAAATCGAAGAGAATATGACAGGCTATTTTATTGGGAGTTATGTTTCCTTGGATTTGGCTTTTTTATATCTGAGACCCGAGTTGCAATTTTCCTATCTCAATACGAACTTTGATTCACTTTCCTTGACCCAATCACGTTTGGAAGCCCCTGTTTCTCTGGGGTTTAAAGTACTTCCGATACTTAGTGTTTTTGCCGGTCCTACGTTACAGTACAACTTCGAACCCGAGATCGAGGACGTTACCTTCACAGCCATTGAACAAAACACCTCTATAGGGCTTCATTTGGGAGTTCGTACGCATCTAGGTCCACTTAATGCCGACGTGCGTTTTGACCGAGGAATAAATCCAAATGAGTTGACTTTATTGGAACAGAATGGAATCCCAATTTCAGGACGGGTAGACACCCGATCAAATACTTGGAGCTTGGGACTTTCCTATCGTTTTTAATTAATCTACGTCCAAGAAGTCGGGTAGACCGTCTTCATCTGTATCGTCAGGAATTCCGTCGCCGTTAAGATCATATTCATCACTTGAAGGGATGCCGTCTCCGTCGTGATCCGTTTGCTCCACCAAATACAAATCCACTTTAAAAATTAGAGGAGAATAGGCAGGAATAATACCCGTAGCAGAGCTGTAATAACCTAGAGCAGAAGGCATAAAGATTGCCCCTTGGCCGTAGTTTGAAAAAATTGGAATGTTGTTTTCGTCTACGGTAAATTCACCCGACTTCAAAGCTGTAATCCCTTCTCTGAATCCTCTAACCAAGCCTGTAAGATCAAACCAAATGGGTGCAGAGGAACGATCAAATCGCACCTTATTTAGTAAAATACCTTCATAAGAAAGATACGTTGAATCTGCTAAAGAGGGGCTCACACCACTACCCTCTCGAGCGATCAAAGTGTAAATCGGATGATCGATAAGCGAACCGTCAAGGGTTTGTAACTGAATAATCTCTTTACTTACTTGGTCGATCAAGGGGATTTTCCCTGCATTGTCTCCGCTTATCGTGTCGATTTCAAGTTCAGGTTGTGAATTCAGATCCTCAAAATCTTCGTAGTTGTAAAAGTGTGTGGATAAGAAATCTTCTAAACTTTGTTCGTCAGTGATGACTTGTTCACTCACTTCCCGAGGGGGTTCCACTTCTACATCATCTTTTTTACAAGAAAAAATCACGGTAGTCAGCAAAGCGATGTAAATCAGTTTTATTTTCAAGATTACTGTTTTTTAAAGGGCTGCAAGATACAATTTTACTTTATTTTTGTAGATAATCTTAACGAAGTTTTAAGTATGCGTATCGATCAATATTTATGGTGCATTCGATTGTTCAAGTCCAGGAATATGTCGACTACGGCGTGCAAGAAAGGGCAGATTTTAATCAATGAACAAAAAGTAAAACCTTCTCGAGAGGTTTTACCCTTGGATCTCATCAGTGTCAGGAAAGAGCAACTCTGGCGTAGCTTTGAGGTAATGGATTTACCGAAGAGTCGTGTTGGCGCAAAATTGGTTGGACTCTATGCAATCGAAAAAACAGCTAAGGATCTTGTGGAACAAGAAGCGTTAAAAAAACTAGCTGCACAGGTCTCTCGTGATAAAGGAACGGGTCGGCCTGCCAAAAAGGAACGCCGGGATTTAGATGAAATTCTTCTCGATGAATCCTTTGAGGATTAAGTCTTACATTTGAACTATGGCAGTACTAGGAAATAAAATTAAAGATGCGAACGAAATCCAGTCCAGTATTAAACGGATTGCGTATCAAGTTTATGAAAGCAACTTCGATGAAAAAAATATTGTCATTGTCGGGATTGGATCAAGGGGAGGATCTTTAAGTAAACTTTTGGGAGCAGCGATTGAAAAAATCAGTCCTCTAAAGCCGCATTATGTAACCTTGACAATCGATAAAAAAAATCCGCTCAACCGCATTGAAAGTGATGTACCGCTAAAGGAACTCAAGAATCAATCGCTTGTTATTGTTGACGACGTACTCAATACAGGAAGTACATTGATTTACGCTGTTGCATACTTTTTGCAAATCCCTGTAAAACGAATAAAAACGGCAGTAATGGTCAATAGAAACCATAAAAAATTTCCCATAAAAGCCGATTTTAAAGGTATTTCCCTATCTACTTCCATCAATGAACACATACGCGTTGAACTTGAGGGAGACCAAGCGGGAATCTATTTAAGTTAGAGTGTTTTGAATTTCTAAGGCTACCGTTTCCACGGATTTGTGGTCTGTAACGATTTTGTAGTCGGCTTGTAAATAAAACGGATTTCGTTCAAACAAATGTTTCCCAACAAACTCTTTAATTTGATCTAAATCTTTTAAATGCGCGAGTAAGGGTCTTGTTCTTTTAGCCTTTTCAAGACGTTCGCTAAGTGTCCCTATTCCAGTTTGTAGATAAAACGTCTTCAGCTTGTCGAAACCTTTTAAATACTCCATAGTGTCATAATAGCAAGGAGTTCCTCCACCTAAGGAAAGGATTAAAGGGGTGTCCCGCTGAAGCAATTCTTCCAATGCTTTTCGTTCTTCGGCTCTAAAGAAAAGTTCTCCCTTTTGTTCAAAAATTGCTGTTACTGGGGTATTGAATTTCTGTTCTATATAGTAATCTAAGTCCAAAAACTCCATTTGAAGTTGCTTATGTAACGACTCCCCGACAGCGGTCTTCCCGCTTCCCATGTATCCTAACAAGACTATTTGTGTGGTTTTCATCAAATTTTGAATGCGGATGTAAATTTATACCAATTCAGGTGGAAAAATACATATTTGATAATTATATTTGCAGCCTCAAAATGATTCGGTAGCTCAGTTGGTAGAGCATCTCCCTTTTAAGGAGAGGGTCCTGGGTTCGAGACCCAGCCGAATCACTTTTTAAGGACTTGGTAGCTCAGTTGGTAGAGCATCTCCCTTTTAAGGAGAGGGTCCTGGGTTCGAGACCCAGCCAAGTCACACGTATTCCAGAATTTTTTGCGCACGTGGCGGAATTGGTAGACGCGCTAGCTTGAGGGGCTAGTGGGATTTTTCCCGTGGAAGTTCGAGTCTTCTCGTGCGCACATTTCCTTATGTGAAATAAAATCACTAAATTTGTTTAAGCTTTTATAATGAGTTTTGAACATATGGATAGGGTAAAAAGCAACTTCAGCATCAAAAATCTCGAAAATCTCTCTGGGATTAAGGCACACACACTAAGAATTTGGGAAAAAAGATACAATCTGCTTGAACCCGAACGGACAGATACCAACATCAGACGTTACAGTCTGGACAGTCTGAGGAAGCTACTCAACGTTACCTTATTGTACAACCACGGTTTTAAAATTTCGAAAATAGCCAGCCTCAATGCCGATGAAATTCCGAAATTGGTTCGAAGCATTGCCTTAAAATCAAACTCCGAACAGCTCTCGATCAACGCATTCAAATTGGCCATGATCAACTTCGATTACGAACTATTTGACAGTAACTACGAAGAAATTCAGCAGCACCACGATTTTGAGTATATCTTTATGCAAATCTTTATGCCGTTGATGAAAGAGCTCGGTATATTATGGCAAACGGGAGCCATTTCCCCAACGCATGAACATTTTATCACCAATCTCGTCAAACAGAAAATTTACTTACAGACAGAACGTCTTCAAAGAGACAAAGCGAAAAACGAAGACCAACCCATATTTGTTCTGTTTTTACCAGAAAACGAAATACACGAATTGGGAATTCTCTACTTGAATTTTTTAATTCTTTCTAAAAGTTACCGCACCATATTTTTAGGTCAATCGTTACAATCCTCTAGCCTACAAACCTTATACAGCTACGACACCACTTTCAATTTTGTGAGCTACCTAACCGTAGAACCAAACAAAGAAGAAATCATGCCGTTTCTTAAAGATTTCCACAAACAACTACTTGAAAATCAAAAATCTAAGTTAATTTTGTTTGGCCCTCAACAGGTTGAAATCGTCAAGGAAGAGCTCCCAGAACAAATAGAAATGTACCGTTCTGTAGAGTCGTTTATTTTCAAATATTTTTCAGAAGGCGTTTTTGTTTAATCTTTTAGGAGATTTGTTTACCTTTATCTCGTTTTAGGATACTATATTAAAACGATACTGCTATGAAACACCTTTTTGACACGGTCTCAGAAGACTGTAGTAAAATTGTAACCCAATCTTACAGCACTTCTTTCTCAATGGCCACAAAAATGCTACACCCTAGCATACGAAACCATGTGTATAACGTTTACGGTTTTGTTCGCTTCGCTGATGAAATAGTAGATTCGTTCCACGAGTACCCTAAGGAAGAGCTTTTGGACCGATTTGAAGCCGACTTGTATCACGGTTTAGACCACAAAATAAATTTAAACCCCATTCTTAACGCGTTTCAAAAGACGGTTAATGCATTCGATATTGACCGAGAATTAATCGCTGCATTTATGCGAAGTATGCGCTGGGATTTAGAAAAGAAGGTCTATGAAAACGATCAAGAATACAAAGACTACATCTACGGCTCTGCCGATGTTGTTGGTTTGATGTGTTTGAAAATATTTGTCAAAGGAAATACTGCACAATACGAAAGTTTAAAACCTGCCGCAATGGCGTTGGGCTCTGCTTTTCAAAAAGTCAATTTTCTCAGAGACCTAAAAAACGACTTTGAAGACTTGGAACGCACTTATTTTCCCAATGTCAATTTTAATCAATTTGATGAAACCTCAAAGTCCGCAATTATAGAAGAAATTGAAAGCGACTTTGCAAAGGCTTTGGAAGGGATTTTTAAACTGCCAACGGAGGCGCGTTTTGGTGTATACACTGCCTATAAGTACTACACGAAACTGCTTGCCAAACTAAAGCAAACCCCATCTCTAAACATCCAAAAAACAAGAATTCGTGTTCCGAATTATCAAAAAATGACCGTATTTGCACGTAGTTATGTGAAATATCGATTAAACCTTCTTTAACCCTATGACACTCCTCTGGACTTTTATCGTTTTGTTGACCTTTGTATTCATGGAATTTGTAGCTTGGTTTTCGCACAAATACATCATGCACGGTTTCTTGTGGTCGCTCCATAAAGATCACCACATCAAGGATCACAAGTCCTGGTTTGAACGCAATGATCTCTTTTTTATTTTTTATGCCCTAGTCAGTTCAATTTTTGTAATCCTGTGGGGAGAAGCAGGGTTTTGGTTGGGACTTCCTATTGCTTTGGGTATTTTTCTTTACGGGTTAACTTATTTTATGGTGCATGACATTTTTATCCATCAAAGATTTAAATTGTTTAGAAACTCAAATAGCAAATACGCCCGAGGAATTCGAAGAGCACACAAAATACACCACAAGAATAGTCACAAAGAAAAGGGAGAGTGTTTTGGGATGCTTTGGGTGCCTCTAAAATATTTTAAATAATTAGTTTTTAAGCCAATTGTTTGAAAAGTCACAAGATCGACTGTCACGGTTTACATTTACGTACGTACTTTCAATTTTTTCGGCCATCCACTCCTTGATGATGTTCAATTGTTTTTCTTTTAAAGCCAGCGACTTGATGCGGGAGTAGTCAAGTGAATAATCAGCCACATGTTCGTCATACCGATTACTCACCTTTAAAATTTTATATTTCTTTAAACCAGAACGATCTTCCTCGATAAGGGGTAATGAAATTTCTTCGTCTTTCAAGTTTCTGATTTGGCTGTAAAGCACAGGATCTAAATTCGTGAGCTCGAAACGGGTATCTCCAGTTTGTGGGTTAATCAATACCCCTCCGTTAAATTTAGTTTCTTTTTCGTCAGAAAAAAGCAAGGCAGCATCTGGAAAAGTAATTTCTTCATTGATCAGGCGTTTTCTCAAGGTATCCAATTTCTTTTTGGCATCTTGCAATTGATTGGGCTCTATTTTTGGAGTGAGCAAAATATGACGCACATCCACCTCTTGACCACGGATTTTGTCAACCTTTAGAATGTGCCACCCAAAATCGGATTTAAAGGGCTCTGAAATTTCCCCTTCTTCAAGGCTAAAAGCCTCATCTCGAAACTCTTTTACCATACGTGGACGCTTTCTGTGTAGTGTGTATTTCCCACCAGTAGATCTGGAACCAGGGTCTTGAGAATACAAGATCGCTTTTGAGGCAAAGCTAGATCCCCGTTCTAAAATATCCTCTCTAAAGATCTTCAATTGATTGGTAATTCGATTTTGCTCGGCCTCACTTACTTCGGGTTCAATAACAATTTGGGAGATTTCCAACTCAGTCCCAAAAGTGGGGAGTTCGTTTTTGGGAATGGATTCAAAAAACAAACGCACTTCTTCTGGTGTGACTTCTACATCTTCAACAATATTTGCCTGCATCATGGAAGATAATTTTTGAATTCTGTTTATTTCAAAAATTTCTTGTCGAAAACTCGATTCATCACTTTTATTGTAAAATTCCAAAACCTTCTCTATGGATCCTAGCTGTTGGGTAAAATTGTCGATAATCTGGTCTACTGTACTGTAAATTTCCTCAACGCTAATTTCTAAACTGTCCTGAACCGCATGATGCGCATAGAGTTTGTCTTCCATTAATTTCCCCAACAGTTGACATCTCGATATGCCCTGCGTAGAAATTCCTTGGGATTTCATTTCAATTAATGTTTTGTCGATATCGGACTCTAAGATCACATAGTCACCCACTACCGAAGAAACACCATCTACTTTAATCCTGCTGGCCAACTGATCGTCTTGTGCCCAAAGTGGACTAAAGGAAAAACTAAGAAGTAAAATAAAACTAATAAATTTCAAAAGTCTTGGATTGCAATGCATCTTGTAAAATCTCTTTTTCAAATTGTTTGGTAAATTTTAATTTTCGTTGATTCCGTATCATGTTTTTTATCGTGGATTCTAGTACTTCTCTTGGAGCGAGCTCTCCCTTTTCCAGATAATCTTTAACAAAAAACAAATATACCCCCAATGTGTCTTGAATTTTAAAGAATTGTGATTTTTTTATATAATTTCTGTAATTCTCCTGATTTAAAAATTGAACACTAGAGGTCAAGTTACTTCGATTGATCCACAAACTATCAGAAAGAATGTAACTGCTGTATTGGAAGGACAGCGAGTCCAAAAAAAATCGATCTGATTTATTAAAACGTTGAAAACTTCTTTGAATTTCATTTTGGTCTACGTTGTCGGAGGGCAAGTGGATATATCGGACTTGATACAGTGGTGCTTTCAGTTTAAAAACCTCTTTGTTGTTTTGTAAAAAGGAATCTATTTCTTTAGTGGGGACCAGTGTATCGATACTTTTATTAGCTAAAGATTTTCGATAGGTGTTGGCGTAAAGATCGGTTTTATATGCCGCTATGAGTTGTTCCAGTTTCTTGATTTCAGAGGTGGGTAAATTGACTTGGGCTTGTCCTATTAAAATTTTTTCGCGTGCCCAAGAATCAATAAATGACCTGGATTTTAAAATACTATCCGATTCGTTTTCAAAAAAGTTAAATTCCGCTATTAAATCGTCGCGATAGAGATAATCAGTTCCTACACGCGCCAACACTTCGTCATTTTCAGGACCCCATTGCGTACACCCATATACAAAAGGTAAAAAGGCAACAGAAAACGTCAAAAATCGATAGCTCGTCAAAACGATGTTTTTACTTTTTATTGTGTGTTTGTTAATAATTCGAAGCAAATTTCTTAATAAATTATTTAATTGTTTGATTTTGTGCACGTTAAATTGTTGAAAATATTTTAATAACTCTTAAATTATTCTTAATTTGCAGGATATTTGAAGCTGTTGATTAAAAAACTACTCATTTTTGTTTTACTATTTAATATTGCTGATCTACAGGCATCCACTATTTCATTTTCCAAAACTACGACAATCAAAAAAGCAACGCAAGTTGAAAAAAATGTATTTTTCAATGATGGGGTACTCTACTTAAAAGGTTTTGAAGGACCAGGTACCATTGAAATATATTCGATTATCGGAAATAAAATTACTAAAACACTAAGCCAAGAGCTCAACTCTTTCCAGTTTCCTTTTCCATTAGAAGTAGGAAATATGTATATCATCCGAATACTTTTCCAAGGAAAAGTAGCCACATTTAAAGTGGTGGCTAGCTAAAAATCAACTAGGACTATAATTAGGTGCTTCTTTTGTAACGCTTATGTTATGAGGATGACTTTCACGCATACCTGCCGAGGTGATTGTAATAAACTGTCCTTTGGTTTTTAAGTCTTCAATACTCGCAGCACCACAATATCCCATACCGGCTCGTAACCCCCCAATAAACTGATGTATACTTTCATTTAAGTCCCCTTTGAATGGAACTCTACCTACAATACCCTCAGGTACAAGCTTTTTTATATCGTCTTCCACATCTTGGAAATACCGATCCTTACTGCCCATTTTCATCGCTTCGACAGACCCCATCCCTCGATAGGTTTTGTATTTACGTCCTTCATAGATTACCGTTTCCCCTGGGGATTCTCGGGTTCCCGCCAAGAGTGATCCCAACATGACAGAATCTGCTCCAGCAGCGATGGCTTTAGGAATATCGCCGGTATAACGAATTCCACCATCTGCAATAAGAGGAACGTCTGTTCCCTCAAGAGCTTTGCGAACTTCAATAATGGCAGAGAGTTGTGGATAGCCCACCCCAGCGATTACACGGGTAGTACATATGGACCCAGGGCCTATTCCCACCTTGACAGCATCTGCGCCGAGTGATACAAGATATTTAGCCGCAGCGTTAGTTGCAATATTTCCAACTACTACATCCAGTTCAGTAAACTGCTTTTTAACTTTTTTAACAACCTCTCCTACTCCTTTGCTATGTCCGTGTGCAGTATCAATGACAATGGCGTCGACCCCAGCTTGATAAAGGGCATCCACACGATCCAAAACATCCCCAGTAACCCCAACAGCGGCAGCTACGCGTAGTCGGCCATATTCATCTTTATTGGCATGAGGCTTTTTGGTATGTTTTGTTATATCGCGAAAAGTAATGAGTCCAACAAGAGTGTTATCATCCGCAACGACGGGTAATTTTTCAATTTTGTGATTTTGCAGTATTTTTTCCGCGTCTTGTAAGGAAGTTCCCGCTTTTACTGTAATCAGATTGGTATTGGTCATGATCTCTTTCAAAGGACGGTTGTTGTTTTTTTCAAAACGCAAATCCCGGTTGGTCACTATTCCGATTAGCTTTTTATCACCGTCCACAATTGGAATTCCCCCAATTCTATATTGTTTCATATTGGAATTGGCATCGGCTACTAAAGCTGTTTCTGGAAGGGTAACCGGATCAAGGATCATTCCCGACTCAGACCGTTTGACTTGGCGAACTTTATCTGCTTGTTCTTCTATGGTCATGTTTTTATGCAACACGCCAACTCCCCCTTCGCGTGCCATAGCTATTGCCATTTTACTTTCCGTAACGGTATCCATAGCTGCGGATATCATAGGAATGTTTAAAGGAATATTTCTACTAAAACGGGATTGGATCGAGACTTCTCTAGGAAGTACTTCTGAATAGGCAGGTACCAAGAGTACATCGTCGTAGGTAAGGCCTTGTCCAAAGAATTTATCGGGAATCATAAGCAACTAATATCTAATTAATTGCATGCTAATATAAGGATTTTTAAAACCCCTACAGCACCGTTTCTTTAAAATCGTACTCGAGGTATTTAAGGCTTATAACTGTATTTCAATTCCAGCATAGATACCAAACGGGTGGCCTGGACGGAATCCTGCGGGTACTCTTGCCACAGCATACTCATTGTTAAAGAGGTTAATTACGTTGGCAGTAAGATTGACTTGGGGAGTTATGGGGTATTTGACAGACAGGTCAACTACGAGGTTGCCCGGTATGGGAAAGGTATTTCCAGTTCCGTTGTTAGAAGCTTGGGTTTCAAAGGCCCCGTTGTATTTCAAGTTGAAATTCATTTCAAAGTCTTTGTGGATCAAACTTGTTCCTACGTTCAATTGATGCTGGGGAATGTAGGGAACTCGATCCCCCGTACTGACCTCTCCCCAAATACCTTGTGTACTTCCAAAGTCACTTTTAAAAATTGCATTGGTAAGGGTATAAGACAATGAGAGGGGAATTTGAACTTTAGCTTTAACATTTAGGAGGTTGTAGTTTAATAAAAACTCAAAACCACTTACATCCACTGCTCCGGCATTAAACTGATCCAGTGATCCTGTACCACCGCTGGCTGCTAAGTCAGAACCCAAAAGGTTTGAATAGTTATTAAAATATCCAATCCATTCACCGCGTAAGCGACCGAAATGAAAGCGCGTTCCTAATTCGTAATTCACACTTTCCTCTGCACGTTCCCCTGGAGCACTTCCTGGAGGTGAAAATCCTTTGTGAATCCCACCAAAAACAGAAAAGTTGACCGGTAAGTTGTAGTTAAAACCTATTCCAGGAATAAACGCATTGATTTTATTTTCTCTTGTACTTAATGAGTTCCCATTTCGATTGGGATCAGATTTGCCATAATCCTTTCTACGTAGTACGATTTTTTCAAATCGGATTCCAGGGGTCAGCGTTAGCGCATTTCTTTTGTATTTGTACAACACATAGGCGGCTACTGAACGGGCACTCGAGATTCGGTTTCCTTGAGCACCCTCAGGACCCTTTGCGATCAAGGTCATTATTCCCGCATTGATACTGTATCCATCTTCCCACTGAAATCGATCTTCCTCATCGTAATGAAGGCGTCCCCCAATTTCAATATCGTGAAAGAAGCCTTGTGCATCATACCAGTGGAAGTCAAACTTGGTTTGAATACCTCGAGCCGTATAAACTCGGTTGTTGGCTTTGACTAAAAGAGAAGCATCCTGGGCGGTATCCTGTTCTCCTTTTAAAATCGAAAAATGATTCGGAAAGCTCAAGGGATCATTTACAACAGAAGCTAAGCTTCGTTTTTCTCCTTCAAAAACCACATCATCTAGTTTGTACCAATTTCTTGAGAAATTATTTTGATAGGCATTGGTTATGATTTTAGTTTGATCAGAAAAATCTATTACGTGGGTGAGCATTAATTGAGACTGTTCTGCATTCATTTGGTCCTCTTGGGAGGCTTTATATCGCAGGAAGGGGGTGGCTTCAAAATCAGTTTTAGAGAGCCCCAAATAGGTTTCATTTGATCGTTCATTATAAAAATGATATTTCAATTCAACATACTGGGGTACTACAGCCTGCTTACTAGAAGAATATCTAACCTTACCCATAAAATCAGAACTATCAAAGCCTGTATTCTCATCATTCAACTCTTTAAACCCATTGGATTTGTTGTTTTGATATTCTACTAAGTAACCGATCCGCTCTGAGGATTGGCCCACAGAGGCATAAACTTGACCCGTATTAAAACTTCCATAGCGAGAATGCAAACCTATTTTTAGGGAGTCAGGAATGGAGGTAGAAACCATATTGATTGCCCCGCCTGTTGTAAATGGGCCGTATTGTATTTGACTGCTTCCTTTTAAAATTTCTACGGCTTCCATACGCGCAATAGAGGGGAAATAATAAGCCGCTGGAGCACTGTAAGGAGCCGGAGCGATTAGAACACCGTCTTCCATCAGCGTGATTTTGGAACTGCGCTGAGGAGAAGTCCCTCGAAGCGAAATATTAGGTCGTAAACCAAAACCATCCTCTTCGTATAAGGTTACCCCAGGAACCGACTGTAAAGCCCTGTTGATATCTGTATTACCAAACTTATTCAAGTCGGTTGTAGATAAAAAATAGGCAGCTCCTGTACGATTTTGAGCCACGTACTTGCTTCCTAAAATCGTATTGGCTTTAAGGATGATTTCATCCAACTGCTGAATACTATCTAAACTTTTTTTTTGACTTTGCTGAGCAGATATAAATGTGATACAACTTACTAGAATTGTAAAAAAATTGACTTTTCGTGACATTTATTTTTATTTAGACTAATTATAAATAATTTTCCACAAATATATAATGTGAAAATCAAATGGACAAATTTATTTAGATTAATTATAAATAAAGATAGTGTGGGAATGGTTATACGCACTTTCAAAAGCCAATACGTCAAAATTTTTGGGGAGCTTGTTGTAAGTTGTGAGATAAGAAATAAGCTTTTCGGTGGGCATGTTTCCAATGAGTTGATCTTGTGCCATTGGACAGCCTCCCCTACCCTTTATGGTACCATCAAAACGATGGCAGCCTGCAAGAAAAGCAGCATTCACTTTTTCAAACCATTGTTTTGGATGGGTATGGAAATGAGCACCAAATTCATAATTGGGATACTGTGCAATGAGTTGCGTAAACAACAATTCAATATCAGCTACTCGAGCAGTACCCAACGTGTCTGAGAGTGAAAATATTTGAACCCCCATCGCTGCCAGTTGCTCCACCCACTGTAAAATAATCTCAGGAGTCCAGGGGTCGCCATAGGGATTTCCAAACCCCATAGAGAGATACACTACTAGTTCTTTCTCATGTTTTTGTGCCAGTGCTCCAATGCGTTCTAAAATTGGTATGGATTCTTTAATGGTTTTTCCCGTATTGCGTACCTGAAAGTTTTCAGAAATGGAGAAAGGATAGCCTAGGTAGTGTATGTTTTCGAACGATACAGCTGCTTTTGCTCCTCGTTCATTGGCGACAATGGTCAATAATTTTGTTTTTGTTTCGGAGCAATCCAAGCCTTTGATGACTTCAGCCGTATCTGCCATTTGAGGGACGGCTTTGGGAGAAACAAAACTTCCACAATCCAAGGTGTGAAAACCCACTTTGAGTAAAGCTTGATAATAGGCGATTTTGTCTTTTGTGGACACCCAAGTAGGATATCCTTGAAGGGCATCCCTAGGGCATTCAACAAGTGTGATAGACTCTTTCATCTGCTACTATTTATTGTGTTTATAAAGGTCATGCATTGCCATTGCCGCGCAACCGAATGGACTATCCAAATTATCATTTTGATTTTTGACTCTAAATAGTAATTGATGTTTCATTCAGGGATAAATTAGTAAAAGTGCAATCACCAGTAAAACAGCAGCTTGAACCTTATTCCAAAGGGATTGACTTCCAAAATTCTGAAGGCGTTGTCCAAGAAAACTTACTAAGATGGCGCTTACTGAAAATACCACTAGTGCTTGAACAAAAAAGATTCCTCCCAAAATTAAAAATTGTAGGGTATATGACAAAGCTTCAGAAAATAAAAATCCTGGGAAAAAACTAATGAAAAATAAACTCACCTTGGGGTTGGTCAAGTTCATTATAAAGCCTGTAAAATAAAGGCGTTCAACACCTTGTTTTTTTGAATTGGATTTCAGGCTATTTTGAGAACTGTTCCACACTCCATAGGCAATGAAAAGTAAATACAAAGCACCAAGTAATTCCAGGGCTCGAACTCCCTCTGGAAGTCGTTCCAAAAAAGTCCCCACACCCAAAACAAGAAGTGCCGTATGGAGGATTAATCCCGAACAAAGCCCTATACCCACCAGAACACCTTTCTTCCAACCCCGAGCCAAGCTGGTACTGATAACAAAGAGGAGATCAGGACCCGGTAGTAGTGTTAATGTCAACGAAGAAATCAAAAAAAGAAAAAGCGTATTTTGCTCCATTCGAGATAATTTTATGAATATATTTGTGCCATAATATAATGCTTTTTGAAGATGATCGAACGACTGGAAGAAGAACTCTTGCCCCTTAGAGAGAAATTAAAACACCATCCTGTTTACAAATCCATTGACCGCCTAGAAGACATTCAATCCTTTATGGAACAACACGTTTTTGCCGTGTGGGATTTTATGTCGTTACTCAAACAACTTCAAAATCTTTTGAGTTGCAATGCGATTCCGTGGCGTCCATCGGGCTATCCGAAAGCTTCTCGATTGATTAACGAAATCGTTTGGGGAGAAGAATCTGATATCAATCGAAAGGGAGAACCTATGAGTCACTTTGAAATGTATTTGGAGGCAATGCGATCTCTTAACGCAAACACGAATCAAATCGATCAGCTTATTTTTGAACTCAATTCTGGAAAAACTATTTCTGAAATCCTTGAAACGACCTCCTACCCTCCTCATATCAAAAACTTTTTAAAATTTACATTTGAAGTTGTAGATTCAGAGCAAGCCCACATAATTGCGGCGGTTTTCACCTTTGGAAGAGAGGACTTGATCCCAGATATGTTTATAGAAATCATCAAAAATTTAAAAAATCCTGAAGGAGTTGATCTCTCGGATCTGATTTATTATTTTGAACGCCATATTGAAGTAGATTCTGGGGAACACGGGCCTATGGCCTTGGAGATGATTCAACAATTGTGTGGGACGGATACTGAAAAATGGGAATCGGCATTGCGCTATTCGAAACAAGCACTTGAATTACGTATCGAATTGTGGGACGGTATCCTAGCTACATCAAAAAATAAAACCCCTATTTTTTCAATACAATAGCTGGAATTAATATCTTTCACGAAAAATACAAATCGTGAAACAACTAATTTTACTTTTTTCATTCGCCTTCATCACCCTTGGCCATTCACAATTGAAAACGGGGGCCACTGAATACGCAAAAACCATTACTGCAAAGGAATTAAAAGAACACCTATACGTGTATGCTTCCGACTATTTTCAAGGAAGAGAAACAGGAACGATTGGCCAAAAAAGAGCGGTTGATTTCTTACAAAACTTCTATAGAACTAGTGATATCCCGGCTGCAAACGGGACTCAAGACTATTTACAACCCATGGAACTCACCATCAAAGGAGATAAAGTACAAACCGAAAATGTCGCTGCCCTAATCAAAGGGAGTGACTATCCCGATCAATATATCGTAATTTCTTCTCACCTGGATCATGTAGGTGTAAATGAAAAAGGGGAAATCCACAACGGAGCTGATGATGACGGTTCAGGAACAGTAGCTTTATTAGAAATTGCGGAGGCTTTTAAACAAGCTGCTGAAGAAGGAAATGGCCCAAAAAGAAGCTTGGTTTTTCTTCACGTTACTGGAGAAGAAAAAGGCCTTCTAGGCTCTGAATATTACACAGAAAATCCGCTTTATCCCCTGGAAAACACTTTGGCTAACTTAAATGTAGACATGATTGGAAGAATCAATCCCAAAAGAGCTACTGAGGACCCAAATTATATCTACCTGATCGGGTCCGATAAATTAAGTCAAGAACTACACGATATTTCTGAAGCGACAAATAAAAAGTATACTCAGCTTGAATTGGATTATACCTACAATGATGAAAATGATCCCAACCGATTTTATTACCGAAGTGATCATTACAATTTTGCTAAAAATAATATTCCCGTGATTTTTTACTTCAGTGGGACACATGAAGATTATCACAGACCAGGAGATACTCCAGATAAAATCCTTTATCCCACCTTAGAAAAAAGAACCAAACTTATATTCCATACCGCATGGGAACTGGCAAATCGGAAAAAACAAATCCAACTAACTAAATAAAAACAATATGAAAAACTTGGGGTTAGGGTATTATATTTTTTTCACTATAATTTTATTTTCAACAATTTCTTTTGCACAAGAGCAAGAGCAAGAGCAAATGCTAATCCTTGAGGACAGCATCCAAGTCAACCACTTTAATCTCGGAGTTAAATTAGGGATTCCAAATCTTATAGGCGGTTCAGCTGAAATTGTACTCCCTGTTTTTGGAAACCGTATTGCTCCTTTTATCGATTACAGTGGATTTAATCTAGATACGGACGAGTTAGAGACTGAATTTGCTTATCTCGAGTATGGAGCAAATATTTATTTCAACCAAAAGGGAAATGGTTTTTTTATAGGACTAGGTAGAGCCCAGTTTGATACAGATCTTACTTTTTACGATTTAGATTTTAGTGACGGGCAGCAATCTACCTCTGGAGATGCTTCTACAGCGTTTAATTTTAACACCGCCAACCTAAAATTGGGAATCAAAACAGGCGGAACAATTTACTTTTATTTTGAAGTGGGTTATGGCTTTGGAGACATCCCAGACACGATTGACTTTACCGCAACGGCAGATGGTATCACCGAAAGTTTTTCAGAAGAACTGCCTCCTATCCCTGGGTTAAGTTCGGGAGGAATTTTAATCGGAACTGTTGGTTTTGGTGTTTCTTTTTAAGTAAAATTTCGAATTAACTTTTTTTAACACTCATTTAATCCTGAGATTTTTTTTTAGCTGATTCATCAAGTGTATCTTTGTACAAATTGCTATGTATTTAAATTCAGGTCAACACAAGAATCAAGTTGGGCTGCGACGGAACTTTCCTTTAGCCCTGATTTTTATCTTTTTCTGTTCCCTAGCTTTTAGTCAGCGGAACGTCACACTTAGTGGCTACGTTTCCGATTTGGAAAGCGACGAGAGCCTGATTGGGGTCAGTGTGCTCCTTCCAGAGCTCAACACTGGAACCATCACCAATGAATACGGTTTTTTCTCGCTTACCCTACCCGCAGGCGTGTATACAGTTCAAATTCGCTATTTGGGCTTTGAAACCCTCACACGCGAGCTTTCTCTCAACGAGGATGTGAATGAAAATTTTGAGTTAACTCCACAAGCAGAAGTATTAGATGAAGTCATTGTAGAGGAAAACATTGAACTACTCAATGTGAGGAATCCTCAAATGAGTGTCAATAAGCTCGCGATCAATACGATCAAAAAAATTCCTGCTGTACTTGGCGAGGTGGATGTAATCAAGTCCATTACCCTGCTTCCCGGTGTCACCAATGCTGGGGAAGGAGCATCCGGGTTTAATGTCCGAGGGGGAGCTGCAGACCAAAACCTGATCTTATTGGATGAAGCTATTCTCTTCAATTCCTCTCACCTTTTCGGCTTTTTTTCAGTCTTTAATCCGGATGCTATCAAAGACATCCAGCTTTACAAAGGCGGAATTCCAGCCTCCTATGGAGGTCGTGCTTCATCGGTATTAAATATTTATCAAAAAGAAGGGAACCGTAAAAAGTTTGAAAGTCAAGGTGGTATTGGTTTGATTTCCAGCAGATTGCTTTTAGAAGGACCTCTAAAGAAAGAAAAGAGTTCTTTTTTGATAGGAGGACGCAGTAGTTATGCCCATTTGTTTTTACCCCTTATCGAGTCCGTAGATAACAACAAAGCCTATTTCTACGACCTCAATACCAAATTGAGCTACACATTAAATGACAGTAATACAATTTACCTGTCGGGATATTTCGGAAGGGATGTTTTTGACATTGACAATTTATTTGACCTCGCCTACGGAAACTCAGTAGCAAACTTTAGATGGAATCATTTATTTTCAAATAAACTTTTTTCCAATCTTTCTCTTATTTATTCGGATTATGACTACACCCTAGATTTTGGCTTAGCTGAATTTGATTGGAATTTAGGAATTACCAATTTTAATTTTAAATACGATTTTAAACACTATTTAAATGATAAAATAAAATTGGAATACGGACTGAATGGGATTTACTACAAATTTGACCCAGGATTCATTCAACCTACCGCTGAGAGCTCTCCAGTTCAAGCGCGAAAATTAGAAAATAAATTTGCCTTTGAAAATGCTGTATATGCGGGCGTAAGTTATCAACTCTCCTCGAAGATAAACCTGCAGGCAGGACTACGTCTAAGTAACTTTTTACGACTCGGTCAAAAAATGAATACCTATGCAAACGACAACCCTTTGTTATATATTGAAAATTCTCAAATTTATGAAGAAGCGCAACCGACAGGAAGCGTGACTTACTCTAAGGGAGAGGTAATCAAATCTTTTACCTATCCCGAACCCCGATTTTCAATGGCTTATCAGTTGGATTCGGATCAATCCTTTAAGTTAAGCTACAATCGGATGGCACAATACCTCCATTTAATTTCAAATACGAACTCTCCTACCCCGATCGATGTGTGGGCCCCAAGTGGAAAATATATCGATCCTCAACTGTTGGATCAAGTCGCTGTGGGTTATTTCAAAATTTTTGACAACAATCGTTACAATCTAGAAGTAGAAGCGTTTTACAAGACCATTCAAAATCGATTGGACTACATCGACGGAGCGGAACTCATTGCCAATGATGCCATAGAACAAATTTTGCTAACGGGACAAGCTCGAGCAGGAGGTTTAGAAGTTTTATTTAGAAAAAATGAAGGTAAGCTGACGGGTTGGATTGCCTATACGCTGTCGCGTTCAGAACAACAAACCCCGGGAAGAACCTCTTCTGAATCAGGAATCAACTATGGAAACTGGTATGCTACTCCTTACGACAAAACCCATGATATATCAATTACGACCAATTACGATCTGAATAAGCGATGGAATTTGAATGCTAATTTTATCTATCAGACGGGGCAACCCATCACCTATCCCAATGCGCAATATCAATTCTCTGGTTTTTCAATCCCTAATTTTGAATCGAGAAATAGCAGTAGGCTTCCGGCCTATCACCGCCTTGATGTTTCGGCAGTCTATTCTCCCAAAAAACGATCGGGTGAATGGGTTTTTGGTATTTATAATTTCTACAATCGAAAAAATGCAGCCTCAATTCGATTTCAAGAAAATTTAGAAACAGGAAGGAATGAGGCTTTGCGTTTGACTATTTTTGGAATCATCCCATCCATAACTTACAACTTTAAATTTTAGTCGTGAAAAAAAATCTTTTCTTCTTTTTCGGCTTATTTCTACTCACTCACTGTGAAGATCCAATTGCTCTTGAGCTAAATGATACAGAGGAACGATTGGTGGTGGAGGCCTATATCAATTGGATTAAAGAAACCAATACGTCAGAGCAAGAAGTTATCTTATCATTGTCCAGCCCCTATTTTGGTACTTCGTATAAAACTGGGAGTGGTGCCACAGTTACTATAGAAGATGATGCCGGTCAGCTTTATACTTTTATTGAAGAAGAAAAAACAGGACGCTATTTGACTCGAGATACTCTGCCCTATGTACTGAATAGAGCTTACACTTTACACATTGAGTACAAAGGGGAGCACTATTCGGGAACTGAATCCTTAAAAGCTGTCAGTTCGCTAAACCGAATTGATCAAGAAACGATAGATTTTTTTGGGCAAGAAGCCATTCAATTGGAAGCCCGTGCAGTTGATCCTATAGCCGAACGGAATTTTAGCTTTTTCGAATTTACCAGTGAAGCACTAGAAGTGCCAGAATACAATGTATATCGCGATGATTTTAATAATGGCGGGGAATACTATGGTTTTCTCTTGGATCAAAATTTAAAGGAAGGAGATCAGGTACGTGTCCGCCAATACGGTTTATCAAATATCGGCTACAATTATTGGTACTTGTTAATCTTACAAAACACCCAACAAGGAGGGCCTTTTCAAACTACACCAGTAAATCTATTGGGAAATCTGACGCATGAAAGTAACCCAGAACGCAATCCCTTAGGATATTTCCGTCTTTCTGAAGTCTCTGAAATCATCTATACCATTAACTAGTCAGTTCACTAAAACACAATTGATCGTAACTTCATTAGAATCGGCAAGGAATCGTTTTTAAGGACAAAAAAACCGCCACATGAAATGACGGTTTAAAAAAAAACAAATTGGTTTATGAAAAGCAACCAAAAAGAAAGTTTCATGATTGCATTTTAAAAGTAAACTTTTTTTTGGATTTATAAAAATATTTAGACTTTTAATTAAAAAAATAGTAAATATTTATTTTTAAATATATTTTTTGATTTTTAGGTATGTATTTCAAAGATAAAACTACAATTTGTTAATGTTGCAATTTGTAATTTGAATACTTTTTAAAATTCAAAAGTGAATACTCCTACACTAGAAGTAATAAAAAAGTATTCTATTCTATAGATCAACTATTCTTTAAAATCATTCTTTTCTTCTGTTACAATTCACCCCTTCATTTTAGTAGATAAAAAGAAAAAATTATTTTCAGAAACGTTAAATTCTTGAGGGTGTGCTAGTTGTTACTTTTCGATTTCTCTTGCTTTAGAAAGCGCGCTGGCGATCAACCCCGCAGGAACGGTAACTATACCGAGACCAATCATCAATACGAAAAAAGTGAAAATTCTTCCACCAACTGTTATTGGGTATACATCTCCGTATCCCACCGAAGTAAGTGTGACAATAGCCCACCATGCACTGTGAAAAATAGACTTAAACGTTTCCGGCTGGGCTTCGTTTTCAAAGTAATAGATCCCGGCAGAGGTAATGAAAATCAAGATTAAAGAACATGCAAAAAACAATACAAATTCTTCTTTAACAATCTTAAATGCTGCGCCAAACCTTTCGATGGCTTTGTTATACCGGATTACTTTTAGTGCTCTAAATATTCTTAGTATTCTAAACGCTCTTAAAAAGCGAAGGTCTAGAAAACCTACTAAATAAAAAGGGAGTATTGCGAGTATATCTATGATTCCGTAAAAACTTAAAATATAGGATAGTGGCTTTTTTGAAATCCATAAACGCAAGAGGTATTCAATTGAAAAAACTACCACACTAAATACTTCATAATATCCTAAGACTACTCTTACATTCTCTGATAAACCTGGAAGTGTCTCTACTGAAAAACTTACAAGAGATAGAACGATTAGGAATTGAATAATATAGTCAAAAAAACGACCTTTTTTAGTACTGTTGTCTTCTACTATTTTTCGCAGGTACTTTTTAACTTTCAAAACGACTATTGAATTATAATATTTAGTGCAAGATACTAATTATATCAAACTATTTTCAGAGTGGTGCTCCCTACGAAGCATAACCATGGAAAAATTAACTATTAAAAGAAATTATTTTTTTTCCTTCAACCGTCTTAGAGTCAGATTGTGTTTTTTGTAAAAACGATTTCTTTTTCTCACATAAAGCAAATGTTTTGCAAGGTAATAAGCGGTAGTTCCTGAAGCCGCTATGTTTCCATTGGAGCCAAAAATCAAAATATCATCATTAATATTTCTAAGCACTGCCCCTCCTACAAGGACTAGAGCGGAGACATTAAAATAACTTTTACTTAATTTGACTTTGGTGTCTAGCTTAATTTTTTGTTCAAACTCGAGTTTGGATAAGCTATCTAATTGGGCATTTAAACTTACACTCAGTAAAAAGATAATTAAAAGAGGTTTCATCTAAATCGATTTGTTTAAAACTCGTTTCACCCTACACTGCATTCACAGAATCAAATCTAAAGGGTCCCCTATAAGATGGGAACTCCCCAATAGGAAATACTTCAGTTAAAGGAAAATTAGTCTGAACTAAAGACTAATTTTTGGATTTAATATAGGTAAAAATAGCTATACCAAACATTAAAATATCTGGAATAAAGTCAGTAATCCCTGCATTTGTTAATGGTGAGGAGGCTAAGTTATAAAATCCAATAAATGCTGGAATATAAGCTATAATAAATGCTAGGAGGATGTTTTTTGCTGTTTTGATATCAGTTGAACGGGTTAAAAGCATCAATAATCCAACCATAAAGAACATTGGAGCTACTGCAATTTGAAATAATTCCAAGGCCTCTTTTGCATCATCCCCAACGTTAAACATCATATCTGTTAAAGTTTCAGAAAATAGAGGATAAGCTATCGCTTGGAGAATCATTATTACTCCAATAATTGTTAAAGAGAGTTTTGTTTTCATAGAATTGATTTATGATTAATATTACCTCTAAGATATAACGGATAGCAGTTAATTACAAATAAATCCTTTTAACTATTTCGAGAGAACCTTGAATCACAACATTGATGGTTATGGATTTGAGTAGATTTAAGGGATGACTATTTCGGAAATGCGTGTGCCGTGCTGACCACTGAACTAATTCTTAACTTGATTTTTTTATTCGAAAAACATCTTACCCTCAAAATATTTTAAGCTTTCGAAAACGTAGTCCACTACTACACAAGCTCGGTTTTACTTTGTTACAATTGTGCATTCGCTTTACCGGGTATTAACCCAAATAGAAATTCAAACAGAAATTTTTAAACTAGTTTGAATGTCACCCTGGTTGAAGCTTTCATTTAAGGTCATAAAAAAAACACCTATCGCGATGGAGGCGCTTTTTTAATCCATCTTTAATGGATTGGTTTATGATTATCTTCAAATATAAATTATATAAAAATAAAACTTTGTACTTTTAGTCACAAGCAACGAATTATGTTAGACAGTATCACACTACCCACTAAACTATCGAATGAAATTGAATCAACAGCAGACTTTTTAGAAGTCCCTTCTAATGCCAAAATCGTTTCTACAGGACAGCATATGAATTTTATTCCTTTTGTCAAAAAGGGATGTGTAAGGGTTTTTATTGAAAACAATGACATAGACAAGGAACAGCTGTTATATTATGTTAACGGAGGTGAGACCTGCTTGATGTCAATGATTGCTAGTTTTGGAGATAAAAAAAGTAAGGTTTCTGCGATTACAGAAACCGATTGTGAAATAATTGCGGTACCAAACTCCAAGATTCGAGAGTGGCAAAAGACCTATACGGAATGGAATGGTCTTATCATTGATTTATTTGTAAGGCGTTATCAGGAATTACTAGAAACCATCGACGCCTTGAGTTTTAAAAAAATAGACGAACGCTTGTATGATTATCTATACAAACAAGTTGATAAAGAAGGAAAGGTGGATATTAAAAAAACCCACCTTGATATTGCACGAGATTTAAGTACCTCTCGAGAGGTGATTACACGAGCATTAAAAAAATTGCAACTCGAAGGAAAAATCACAAAAAGCGCACCCAACATATTTCAGCTTAAAAACTAGTGTGATTTAAGTCACATCATGTTTTTTTTATGTATTTTTAAATTCAATTCACAAAGAATTGGTTTATGGTTAAAAGCCTATTGACATCGTCGTAGGCTTTTTTTACACCTATATTTTACTTGGCCTATACCACACTGTATGAATAGTGTGTAGTCTGTTAGATCAAAAAATTAATTAAAGAATAATCGTCCAAAGAATTTAGCCCTATACACAAGAGCTTGTCTACGGTTTGCCATGCATAAGTTTAAAAATTTAGAACTAGCAATTGAAGTCCCCAAAACTTCTTAGAACTCTCTGATCAAGTCAAAGTGTAGGGTCCATAGAAAGCTATTTTCTCGATTGACCTTTTGGCAAGGCTAATAAGCCATTAAATGATTTTAAGAATTGTACTTTGGATATCATTGAACAGTATACATTCATTAATTTTTTTTCCAATGAGCAATTTTCCAATAGGGCTTTGGGGTGAAATACAATAAAATACTTTGGAATTGACCACACAAGAATCGGCAGCTATAGCAATGTAATAGTTTGCCTTGTCAGTAAAAATAAGAGATCCTAAACTGATACGATTTGAGGTTTTAAAATCTTTGATCGTCACAAGTTTTTGATGATTTACCTCAATTTCACGAATTTGATTGCCCAACTTTTCGCGTTCTAGTTGAATCATGGCCCTTCCCGTTTCATGCTTATCACCAGCTGAACTTTTTGTCTCAGACGTTAAGTCCTTTTGCAAGTTTTTTTTCTGCTGTTCTAATACCTCCATCTTTTTTTCGAGGAGAGTTTTACAATGACTAAAAAGTGTTCTTTTTATAAGAGAATCCTCAATCATCCCCAATTATCTATCAAATAACCTACTAAAAAAGTAATAAGAACAAGAACTCGCATCTCCACTCCTAAACTTTTTGCAATTGAATCCACTCTACCTAAAACCCATTCTTTTATCTTATCTAAATCCATATCACAAACATAAAAAATAGACGAAAATAAAATCAATAAATACAATGATAATAATATCAGAAACTACCCTACTTTGAAATAATATGCTTTCAAAATAGAGATGTACATTTAAAATGACAACGTACATTTCCAAAGCAGAATTGATTATATTGTTTACATGAAAAAAAAATGGAGTACGCCAGGTCAGATTCTTTTTCAATTAATTCTAATTCTAGTTGTTTTACTTCTTTATAGGCTATATTCTGGTGATTTTAGGTTTTAACACCACTACCCTATCCCAAATTCTCTCCAATCTATTACTATCATTGTGCAAATCACATATTCCCTTGCGATGATTTACTAGGACGTTGTTCGGGAAATTTATAGATGCATTTTGTTATAAATCCCATTCTCTATATAATTTAAGGCAACATAATCATAAATCAATTAAAATGAAAAACTTCTTAATTCTCTTTATTTTACTATCTACTTTTGGATTTTCCCAAGAACTCGATTGGGATAAGTCCAAATCATTTGATGTCATATTAAACATTGATAAAGTTTATACTTCAGATGGAGTAAATTGGGAGGTTACCATTTCAGGTCAAGCAGGTCCTTACGGTATGGGCTATGGCACGATAACATTCAAGAATTTCGCAACAGATCTACAACAAAGTGATTACAACGGTTATTTTTGGACACAAGTAGGAGATAAAATTTTTAGAGGATCAACTAATGGTCTTTGGAAGAAAGAAGGAAAAACATATAAGACCTATGCCTATGATAATGATATTGTTGGGGGTATTATAAATTTAGCTGTAGGAAACTGGGATTTCGTAGCTAAAAAAGCAAGCTTTACAGTTGCCCCTTTGAAATAAATAAATAATTAAATATAAAAGAATGAAGAAACTAGTCACCCTTTCAGCACTTATCGGATTGTTATTATCATGCAATCAAAAAACCAAAGAACAATTACAAATAGAAGAAGCTATGGTTATTTATAACCAAAACGCAGAGGTTGTCCATGCATTATTTGATGCTATAGAAAATGAAGATTTAGAAACCGCAGCGTCTTTTTTTGCTGAAGAAATAAAATTTAATCCTCCTGCATATGGAGGTAACGTTTTGGATAAATAAGGAGTTTTAGAAAACTATGGTGGATTTATGCAAATTTCAGACAACATAAAAGCCAACGACAGAGACTTTTACCCAACAGTGGATTCAAACTTTGTACCTGATGGAGGTGTCCGAATTTACGCAACATGGACTGCTGATCTTGGGGATAACGCTATGGACGGAATCAAAGCTTATGAGGTCTTTAAGTTCAACAACAACAATAAAATCATTGAAGTAGATGAATATATGGATATGACAGGGATGCTCAATAAAATAAGTGAGCTAACTGCAGAATAGATTTCTATTTTTTCAATTGAAACCCTCCCAAGTGGAGAGTTTTTCTTTTGCACCAATACCTGCAACCCAACACGTTCCTAACCTATTGATATCGTTGTCTTTCCCCAAGATTACCGTGTAGTAACTTTTAAGATATCGATGGCAGGAGGTCGCTAAAATCCAGTGCAGTATCTACTAATATAAATACTGGTAAAGGAAGACCTCAATTACCTATTCTAATATTCTAAAGTGAATTTTGAATCAACGGAAGGTGTCAGTTTTCAGTCATTCCAGGGTAGAAATTTTATTGTTACATAATTTTTGTAACTTTATTTAGTACTAGCACAGAGGAGATTTACATCTCAAAATGACATAATGAAACGTAGTTTACTTTTTGCGATTTTTGCATCATTCTTCCTGTTTGGATTACTTTTAATACCGTTAGATGGTGTAATTGATAATACTTATGTTTTCTTCTTTGGCAGATTTCATCCTTTAATTCTCCATCTTCCAATTGGAGCTCTGGTGGTTCTCGCCTTGATGGAACTCGTCAATGCTGTATTTGAAAAAATTGATTTAGAAGCTGCCTGTAAATTAATACTATGGTTTTCTGTTATTACAATTCTACCCACAACCCTTCTGGGCTTTATGTTGGGTTCAAATGGAAGTTATGACGACGAACTAGTCAATACCCATAAATGGTTGGGCTGGCTTACCGCACTGGTTTGTGTATGGCTGGTCGTAATTCGCAATAAAAAAACAGCGCCAAATTCATCCGGTGTCACTTCTTTTTATAAAATTTTCTTAGTTGTCAATGTTGTGTTTTTAACCCTCGCTGGTCACTATGGAGGTTATTTAACTCATGGAGAAGATTATTTAATCCAGTATATGCCTCCGCCAATGAAATCTGTGTTAAACATTCAAGAGGAAGCAGAATACCTGGTTATTAATTCTGAATCAGATCCAACATCAAAAGAAGCTGTTTATTACAAGGATCAAATTCAGCCCATTCTGGAAACCTATTGCTATGAATGCCATGGTGAAAAAAAACAGAAAGGGGAAATGCGCCTTGATAAATTGCATTGGGATATGACAAACGGCTCTGATGCGGAACGTTGGCACGCCGCACTTAATGTGATTAACTTGGGTGAGATGCCGCCTAAGAAAAAACAACAATTAAGCGATACTGAGCGCCGAGCTGTAGTCAGTTGGATTTCCGAAAACTTAGATTTAGCTACAAAAGCTAAACAAAAAGACAATCAAAACGTTATCAGAAGGCTAACCAAGAAACAATATACCAATACACTCAACGAACTTCTTCAGGTTTCGGTCAATTTTGGCGAAGTACTTCCAGATGATGGAAAATCTAAAATGGGCTTTAGCAACAACGGTAACATACTGCAAACCTCTGCCCTGCACATTGATTATTATCAAAAAATTGCACGTGAAGCGCTTGACAAAGTCATTTTTACCGAAGCAGTGCCTAAATCCAAACGTTATAAAGTCTCCTTAGGAAAACAACTTGGAGATGGTAGTACAGGAGCCGAATTTGGAGGGTACCAAACCGCAGCTGTGGACAATGAAGACTTAATAGTAAACATTTTAGACGCTCAGGGAAATCCAGTTAATAATAGTTCATGTCAGGAACTAATAAATTTAAAAAACAGCATCGGAATCGGTATGAGAGGCTCCTCCAGTAACCGCTACACTATGGTTGATGAGGGCATGATGCTAAATTCTGCCTTACCCCATAAAGAAGTTACTCCAAAATCATGGCAAGGGCCCTCTCCAAATTTAAAGCTGTTGATTCGGGAAGATTTTCCGAGAGCTGGTGATTTTGCCTTTCGAGTGGTTGCAGCAAGAGGGTATAATTCACTTTCTGTTGAACGGCTTATCGACCTCAGAAAACAAATACCTGCCAGGGAATCTTCAAAAGCGATACATATAAAGGCGCGAGAAATAAAAGAGAAAAACGGTTTTATCCTTAAAAAGAATCGCTGGTTGATCCCTAAAGAAGTAGCTAGTACTGTAAAAGCCAACTTTAGCTACACGATCCCAAAATCTGGGATTTACCAAATCGACTTAGTACATCCCTTTGTGCCTGATGAAATCAGCCCCTCCTATCATCTAAAATTACTTGGATCAAAAGAAGAAGGAATAATTAGCAAACGACTGAATTTAGATCCATCTCTGAGAGATGCTGAGGAAATAGTAACTCCCATCACCTTTGCTTATTTGACAGCAGGGGAACACACAGCCTCTATTGGTGGGAAGTTTTTTGTTGGTTTTAGCGATCTTATTTTCACTCCTTTACCTGAAGACGACCCTCTTCCCAATATTCTAAAAGCTGAAGCCGAAATTGACGACCAAAAATACGCCTCTGAAAATCCTTCCATTCAGGTTTTTATTGGCTCAAGAACAGATGATGGAATGGATTATGATACATTTGGTAAACCACAAGAAGTTGAGGGTGAACCCGGCGAATTTAAAACCTATGAATTTACCGATCGTTTGGAAAATTTCCCGATCCCTTTCGGGAGTGATCAGGTAAGCGGTGAGCTTGCAAACATTCTTACAGTAGGGCTTTGGAACAATCATCTAGTCAAAGAAAGCGTTTTAAAAGGACCTCCCTTACTAATTAAGTCAGTTGAATTCGAGGCTCCTTACTATCCAGTTTGGCCACCAAAAAGTCATACAACCCTCTTTTTTGATTCTCCAAACAAGTCCAATCCGGACTTGTATGCAAAAGAGGTGATCGGTCGTTTTATGAAGCGTGCCTTCCGGCGTAAAATAGAAAACGATGAGTTGAATCGTTATGTTGTATTTTGGGATACGATAAAAAATGATTTTGATCGATTTGAAGAAAGTATCAAAGAGGTCATGGTTGCTATTCTATGCTCTCCCAATTTTATTTACATTGCCGCACCTGAGAATTCTAGCCCTGATGAACCCATTGATCCATTTTATTTGGCTTCTCAATTGTCTTATTTCCTTTGGAATGCACCTCCTGATGAAACCTTAATGCAACTAGCCTCTGAAGGTTCACTACGAAAAGAATTAGAAGAACAAGTGGATCGAATGATTCGCAATCCTAAAATCACAGAAATGATTCGTTCGTTTAGCTATGAATGGCTGCGTTTGGATCGCCATAAGACCATGGATGTCAACGTTCATAAGTACGACGATTACACTCGCTTTGTTAAAGAAGATATGCTCAAGGAAACCTATACCTTTGTTCAATATGTTTTAGAAAATAATTTAAGCATCCTAAATTTTATAGATTCAGATTTTGCGATGCTCAATCAAAATCTTGCTGAATTTTACGGAATTGAAGGTGTAAAAGGAAATGAATTTCGTCCGGTACAACTTGAGAAAGAAGCCCATAGAGGAGGACTTCTTTCTCAGGGTTCGTTCTTAAGTGGTCACTCTGATGGGGTTCAAGCCCACCCAATCAAACGAGCTGTTTGGGTAAAAGAGAAGATCCTGGGTGATCATCCACCCCCACCTCCACCTAATGTTCCCGAATTAGATCCTGATACCCCCGGATTTGAAAATCTTACTTTAAAAGAACAACTCTTTTTACATCGAAATAAAGCCTCGTGTATGGATTGCCATCAAAAAATTGATCCCTATGGCGTTGTGTTTGAAAATTACGATGCCGTAGGTAGGTATCAACTTGCTGTAAATGATAAAACAATAGATTCTAAATCAATACTCCCCGACGGAACAGAAATTGAAGGAATTCAAGGAATCAAAGACTATATTTTGAAATTAAAAAAAGACAATTTCACTAGATCCTTAGTCGAAAACCTATTTGCTTATGCGTTAGGTCGAGATGTAGGTTTTGCAGATGAAAAAGAAATAAATTATATTGTAGATCAAGTTATTGATGACGAGTACCGATTTAAAACCGTTATTGAGCAACTTGTTTTAAGCCCATCGTTTAGTAAAAAAGAACCCAGTTGGTTTGAAAAAATATTTTAATCATGAGTAAAAAATCTTGGCATCTAGACCGACGTACTTTCCTCAAAGGATTAGGAGTAAGTTGTATGCTGCCATATCTTGAAGGTATGGCCATGACTAATTTCACAACATTTGCCGAGCCTTTAGAACCCAAACGATTGTGCTTTTTATACTTCCCAAATGGTGTTGCATTACCTCCTGAAGAAAGTGTGTATCACAAAAAATGGAATTGGTTTCCTACTGAAGAAGGTAGAAACTATTCCCTATCACAATCACTTACACCTCTAGAAAAACACAGAAATGAAATGTCCATCATGGGCGGTTTGAGTCACCCGTTTAGCCGAAATGTTTTGGGTCATATGGCAGGGGATTCATTTCTTACAGGTGGTGACTTAAGAGGAGAATATAAAAACAGTATTTCTGTGGATCAAGTAGCCGCAGAAAAACTTAGTAAGTATACCCGTTTTAGGTCATTGAGTTTATCTACAGATGGTGGAGTTGGCTATAAATCAAGAACGTCTACCCTTTCATTTAATTCCTCCGGAAAGCCGATTCCCTCAGAGCATAGACAACGTGAAATCTTTGAACGTTACTTTTCTCCAAACGGAGGAAATACTTCCCAAGAACGAAAAAGAAGCCTAAACCAAGGCAAAAAAATTGTCGACTTGGTTCTCGAAGACAGCAAGAGTTTTAAAAATCGGTTAGGAGTAAACGACCAAGTGAAATTAGATGAATATTTAAGCTCACTCAATGAAGTTGAAAAACAACTGAGTAGAAATGAAAAGTGGCTTAACATTCCCCTCAAGGATTTTGATGCCAGCTTAATTAATCTGGATATTGATCCTACTTTAGCCCCAGAAGGTTATGTTCGATCCATGATGGATATCATGGTACTGGGCTTTCAAATGGATATCACGCGAGTGATGAGCTACATGATGGCGCGTGAGGACGGAATGGGCTTTGGAGATAATTTCCCGAAAATTGCACTTGGACTTCAAGGCCATCATACGATCTCTCACGATCGAGCTACTGGACATTGGGAGGATTGGGGACGTTTGGATCAATGGTATGCCAAACAATTTGATTACTTCCTAAATAAAATGAAAAACACCAAAGATATTTACGGCTCGTTACTAGACAGCACACTCATTCTCTATGGAAGCGCTTGTAGCACAACACATAATGCAAGAAATTGTCCTCTTATACTAGCTGGTGGATCCAAGATAGGAGTCCAGCATGGTGCCTACACTCAATTTGATGAAAAAAAGGAGCGTTTATCCAATCTATACGTGAGTATGTTAAATAAATTGGATGTTGAAACCGTTAGCTTTTCCGATAGTACTGGTCCGTTATCTGCCATTCTTTAAAATATAAACACTAAGATACTAGTCAATACTTCGCCTTTTTTGAGGCTTACCTATCTAGTTCAATGGAAAGGTTCAGTTCCTATATTTAAGTAAGGAAATAATTGCTCAGTGTATTACAAGTTGAGGTTTTACAAAGTAATGCTTGATTTTGTCAGAATTACCTATTTTATCAATGGCATCTCTCACAACTCCATAACGGAGCTCCATTAGTTGTCGTAGTTTAGCCTGAGTAAGTTCCTAATGTCAATCCTCAACATATTTAGAAAAGATAAATACTCCTTCTGTTCTTTTGAATAATCTGTAATAAATACACTTGCTTTATGAGCCCTTTCACTCTCGAGATTAATTTCTTTTGATTCTAGTTTACGTTCATTGTAAACTTAAAACTTTTGAGGAATAAGGAGCTAAAGTTAGGTTAGTTAAATTAAAACTAAATCCACCAGCAGCATTAATAGTAAGAGTTCTTCAATTCAATTAATCCCTCAAGCAAAAGATTCGTTCTTAGATGGGTCAAGCTTGCAAAAACTGAGAAAACTCGGAAAAATAGAATTCAAAAATTAGTTGAGCTTTCATCAAAAGGTAAAAAACTTCCTGGTAGTTAAACATTACGATAGTGTTGGGAAGGATAAAAACTAAGATCCATCACGTATCCACACAAACCCTTAACAAACAACCCCCGTTTTGTCACAAGGAAATCCTAGCTTAAGGCAATGATATCGATTGATCAGATAGGCTTTGGATTGGAGGCATTGGTGTAAAAGAAAAACCCTCCGCATGGGAGGGCTTCTTGTTTAATTTTTTTTTATTCAATCAATTGATCTTTCAAACTGGACTACTTGTTCGATAAGACCGTCAACATTAAAATAAAAATGTTCAATTAATTCTTTTTCCCAAACTTCACCATTTTTCATCATTCTTTTCTCGATACCATATACTTCAAGTCTTGAGGCAGGATCAGTGTCTTCAATTTTCAATGGAACTATAGAATACGGTTTCCAGTTTATTGAATCATAACTATCGAAATAGGTATTCCACATTTCATGGGTGAAAGTAGTCTTAGAACCATCTGAACCATAAACCGTTGCTCCATTAACAAAAAAGGTCTTACATTCTTCAAAGTCTTTTTTATTGTAAGCGCCAATTAGGGTTTCCATTTTTTCTGTTTCTCCTCGATTAGAAAAAACTATTTTACGTCCTGTATATTCACTATCTTTTTTGCCTAAATACTTCCCCCCAGACGATAATCCGAATTCATTTTCTGGATAATCTCTTCTCCATTGAACAAAGTTGTTTATTTTACCTGAGTCATCATCTACAACAAAAATTTCCATTAAGTTTTGTTTTTGTTTCGACCCATTCTTCCATTCTCGTTCCTCTACGGACCAACTTAAAACTTGAGTTCTATTATCTCCTTTTATTTTTACAGGAAAAATAACCCACGGCTTCATATTTAGCATTGATGTTTTCTCATGCCATTCTCTAAGAAATTCACCATTCTTCTTAATGTATTCATCGGTGTAAAATGATAATTCAAGATCTGTATTACCACTATTATACGCCTCTATTGCTTTCATAACTGTTTGCATGGCGCTGTCTTGTCCAAAAATCATAGGTTGATTTTGAAATTTTCCCTCTCCCATCCACTTACCTGCAGATTTGATTTTTTGTGCATTTACTGAAACTGAGCATAGCAAGAGTACAAAAAGTATTTTTCTCATTTTAATTGATTTATGATTAATAATACCTCTAAGATAGAGAGAATTGGTGTGAAAGAAAAACCCTCCGCATGGGAGGGTGATTATTAAGAAATTCTAGAAGAATTTATATTTAGAATTCCCCAAATGCAGCTAGAACTTGAATAGTAAAGTTTGATTTAATTTCAACTCCACCATTTGTTGTACCCCATTCCATCATGTCTTTTGCTAACTTATCCTCAAATTGTTGTTTTTGATCTATTAGGTCACTGAAACCATTTGAGCCTATTACTACCCAATGAGTAGCGCCATTAGGTGAACCTATGTCATAAGTTCCAAAACCAACTGGTCTGTCACCCAATATTTTTGAAGCCTTACTAATAAATTTGTCATGTGCTTTTTGAAATGTAATGGGATCGTTTGGTTTAATATCATAAATTTGGATAAAAGGAAAATCTTTCGGAACACCTCCAACAAAGCTTAAAAATCTTCCTGCATAAGCTGGTCCCCACTCTTCAACAAAATTATTTATTTTTTCTAGAAATAAATCTTGCTGAAATTCCTTAAGATCTGATCTTCCAATTTTACCAACTTCACCAAATGCAACAA